>ERZ773248.1224-NODE-1224-length-23583-cov-4.880483_pt1 | contig 23583 bp, 20 predicted proteins | sample MGYA00580518_ERZ773248 | MGnify/ENA primary metagenome ERZ773248 (study PRJEB29015, sample SAMEA2737762) | human gut metagenome | biome: human gut; feature: human-associated habitat; material: faeces | place: China | collected 2012 ...
CTGCTGGTAAGAAGGGCAATCCACCAGTCCTGCAGGTCAATCGGTATGTAACACCTGTATTCTTCCGGGATAATATGTATCTGGAAACAGAATCAGATACAACCTGTAAGTTAAAGGTATTACATAACAATGACTGGATCTGGATTACGGTAAATTTATTAAAGACTGATGTAGCTTACTTAAAGAAGTATTGGAGCCACTGTAAACCTTCAGCACCGAAACTGGAGAAGCGTCATAAGAAGTGGTTCCTTCGTTTTACATTTGAGGAATCGGTAGAGTTATCATCCACTCCAGTAGAAAATCAAACCATTTGTGCTGTTGATCTTGGGATCAATCATGATGCAGTTTGTTCAATCATGGAATCAGACGGAACTGTCCTGGCCAGAAGGTTCATTAACTTTCCCAGTGAAAAAGACCATCTGTATCATGTATTAAACCGTATCAAGAAGTTTCAAAGACAGCATGGGTCTAAAAATAGCAGTAGTTTCTGGAAGTATGCTAAAAGACTCAATGAGGAACTATCTAAAAAAGTAGCAGCTTCAATCATTTCATTTGCAAATCCATCTTCGATGGAGTTCGAATTTGACAAAGTCAAATTTGCTACAGAATATCGTACTGATGTGATTGTATTTGAGTATCTAAGTATCAAAGGCAAAAAATCAGGCTCTAAGAAACAAAAGCTGCATATGTGGCGGAAGAATGATATTCAGAATCTGGTAGAACACAAAGCACATCGTATCGGAATCCGGATATCCAGAGTGTGTGCAAAGTATACGAGCAGGCTGGCATTTGATGGTTCTGAAGAAGTCGTTCGTGCTCCGAAAAATCATAGTCTATGTACTTTTCAAACAGGAAAACGGTACAACTGTGATTTATCAGCCAGTTATAATATCGGATCCCGTTATTTCATAAGGGAGCTCCTTAAACCTGTCTCTGTGAAGAGACAGTCTCTCCTATGGACAAAAGTTCCAGAGGCAGAGCGTAGAACTACCTGTACATTAGATACGTTAAGAAAAGTCTCAAACTTTCTAAAGGCATCATAATACAGTGCAACCCTAATTCTATTAGGGTTCACGTACGAATGTACAATGCAATTTCTCTGCAGTTAGCCTTAATGTGGTGATCTTTCGGAAGGAAAAGGAGCTAAGTTTTAGCTGTATCTGCAGAAAAGAGGTCTAACTTACTTAAATTAGTTAGAGGCTCGTGACTTTAGTCATGAGTAGTTCACTAGTAAGTAGTCTAAAAATGGTCCTGGATTTTATCTGGGACCATTTTGAATTATTTATGAAATCTTTTTATCATTTTCTGTACATCTAAGTGAAATTGACCATTTTTTGAAAATCCATATTTCATATTTAATTTGAGGAGGCAAGCGCTATGAAAAAAATGGTGAGAAGAATTTCGTTCATTTCTATATTGATGAGTCCATTTGCTACATATGCCGAGGAAAGTGAAAGGCTGGATCAAACCATGTTAGAAGGAATACTTACATTCCTAAGATATACATCGTATCCAATATTAGTTATTGCAATAGGCATGTTTATTTATTCAATGAAAAATGAGGATGGTGCAATGAAAACGGATTCTTTAAAAGTATTTGGGATTGCAGTTTTTCTCTATTCATTACTTATCATAGCAAAAGCTTCTGGACTTTGCTGATTAATAAAGAAAAGGAGATTAAAAAACCATGGTAAAAGAAGTAAAGAACAAATTATGCCAGGTAAATACAAGGTTAAAAGAGTTTGCAAGCTCAAATAAGTTTGTATTAGCTGGACAAAAAGCATTAATCGGAGCTGGATTTTTTGTGTTGACACCTTTGTATGCATTTGCAGATGTAGGTGATCCTGTAGACCCAATCGCAATGGTCACAAAGCTAGTAAGCTTAGTCTGTTCGATTTTTGGATTGATAGGTGCTGTTTTATTAGTTTGGGCACTTGGTCAGTTAATTCTGGCTTTTAGAAACGAAGATGCTGATTCAAAATCAAGGGCTATGCAAGTTCTTATTGTAGCAGTATTGTTATGTGCAATCGGTTTAATCTATAAGGCAGTTACAGGAACTGAAGTAGAAAAATTTGATTTTTCAATGTAATAAACACAAACAACGAAATGCCTTTGGGAATCCAAAGGCATTTGCTACAGAAGGAGGTATTAAGAACCACATGAAAAACAAAATAAAAGACCGATTACGTTATTTTTATACCTTTCTTACATTTCTGTTTACAAGCATGATATTCAAACTGACCGTTTTTGCTACAGAAGCTACAAAACCTAGTGATGCCGACAAAGTTATAAAAGAAACATACGATATACCTACTAGTCCTGATGGAGGAGCAGCAGATGAATTGAAAAATTTCCTGGTTGGAGATAATGGCTTTATGAATTTTGTATCTCAAGCTGGGTGGATTCTTATCGCCTTTGGGCTAGGACAATTAATCATGGCATTTAAAGATGATAATCCAGAGGCAAAATCAAGAGGAACAATGATTCTTTTAGGAGGAGTTTTTTGTGTATCGATAAGTGGCATCTTAAAAAAATTGGGAGCTGATATATAAAGGAGATTTATAAATGAAAGATATAATTATCAAAATGATGGACACAATCTTCGGAAGTGATTTCCTTATTGATTGTGTAACTTCAATTAACCAAAACCCATTAGAAATTGAAGGCATTAAAACATTAATAGAGACAATTGGGCAAGTCGTTCTTCCTATTGCAGCAGTACTGCTTTGTATGCATCTGTTAATTGAACTTATGGATAAGATGACATCCGATTCCTTTAATGCAGAGCAGTTCGTGAAGCTGTTGATGAAATTTGTATTTGGACAGATTATAATCAGTAATGCAACAGAGTGGTCAATGACCTTCATGACTGTCGGAACAAAATTAATGGCAGACATCCAGGCCGGATTAACAATTACTTCCATTGGTCTTGCAGACATAACAGAAACAGTTGAAGCAATGAATTTCTGGACACAGATTGGTGTTTTTGCGCAATTAATGTTGCCATTATTAGCTTCATTCCTATTAAGAATCGCCGTATATTTTATGGCATATTCACGTTTGGTTGAAATGGTATTAAGGGCAATGATGTCACCAATGGGATGTGCAGATGTTGTTACAGGTGGAGCCCACTCATCAGGCATCCGATATCTTAAAAGAATGTTAGCAATAAGTGTACAAGGAGCCATGATGCTGGCAATAATTGCAACAGCTTCCGCACTTCTGGCAGGAGACGGAATTTTTGTAGATGGAATCAGTATTACAGATGTAATGTTCCTTGGAAAATATTTAGGACTTATGGCAGCAATGGTAGGTTTAATGGGAACATCAAAATCAATTGCAAACGAAGTAGTAGGAGCATAAAGGAGGTATAAAATATGTTAGAAGCACCTATTCCAAAAGACATCAGGAAATATGATGCGAAGCTGGTAGGCCCATTTACAACAAGACAACTCTTTTGTTTTATTGGTGGAGCGGCCCTGTCATATGTAGCCTATAAAGCATTAGGCACATCATTGGGCACAGAAACCGCATTAACAATCTGTTCAGTAATAGCCGCTCCATTCTTAGTTATGGGCTGGTATAAACCATACGGGATGCCATTTGAGAAGTTCTTTCAGACAGCGTTTATTAGTACAATTCTTGCACCACATCATCGAAAATATAAAACAAAGAACCTATTTTCATCAATTACGGATGATCCAAGACCAATGAGCCAAGCTGATTACAAAAAGAGGAAGAAAAAAGAGTTGAAAATAGCCAAGGAAAATAATAAATATATGGCATATAAATAATCAAAGAGGAACCGATTTTATAATCGGTTCTTTTGTTTACGGGTTTTTATGCAAATTCTCCTGATTTTAACAAATCAAATTTCATAATAATTTTGATTAATAAATTGGGAGGGACATTATGCTAAATAAAAAGAAGAAGCCCGAGGTCCAAAGAGATTTGGGCTTTGATGATATTCAAGAAACGCAAGTGATAGAAGAAAAACAAAAGCCAAAGGAAAAACAAAAAAAGAAAACCAACACAGGCAAAAAAGGAAAAAAATCAGGTGGTATTAATATTCCAAAAACAGTGCAGGATACGATTCCCTATCTAGCTGTTTATCAAAATGGAATCATTGAAATCGAACCAGGTGTATTTACAAAGTCGTATAAACTGGAAGATGTCAATTTTAAAGTAGCTACTGATGATGAACAAAGAAATATATTTGAAAGATATGTGGATTTCCTAAATACGTTTGATTCCGATATTCGTATACAGCTAACAATTTTCAATAGGAATATTGATGAGGAACATGTCAGGGAAAAAATCCTTATTCCATTTAGAAGAGACAATCTGAATGAATATCGTGAAGAATACAATACAATGTTACGTGATAAGATGAAGGAAGGACGAAATAACATTGTAAAGGAAAAATACATTACGATTACTATACAAGCTAAAAGTGTGGATGAGGCGTTTACAAAATTCTCTAAATTGGATACAGAAGTGAGTGCTTCCATTAAACGTATCAATGGAGTTGATACTGCGCCAATGACGGCAATTGAACGGTTGGAAGTATTGGCTGATATCTATGGTGATGGAAATAGTGGTAATGAATTTTACAAGAAAATAAAAATGGCAGACAAAAATGTTGAAAGCTTCAACTTCTCTTGGATGATAAAACAGGGATTGACGACAAAAGATTTGATAGGGCCATCCTCGTTTTCATTTGAACGTGATTATTGCATGGTTGGTGATAAATATGCCAAAACATTATTCATTGATAATTTACCAACCTGGATTAATGCAAACATTTTGACTGAAATCACAGAACTTAATGCAAATATGTTGATGAGTATCATATTCAAGAAGTTACGGCCAGATAAAGCTATGACATTACTTAAGAATCAGCTGATTAATATTAATTCCAACGTAGTAGATGCACAGAAACGTGCTGCAAAATCTGGATATAGTTCAGAACTTATTTCTCCGGAACTTTTAAAGGCACAGCGGGAAGCCCAGGAATTAATGGATGATATAACATCAAGAAACCAAAGCCTGATTTTAGCCACATTTGTAATCACACTTTTAGCTGATACAAAAGATGAGATTGACAAGAACCTGGAGCAGTTAAAAACCATTATGGGCAAATATATGTGTCAGATTAAATGCTTGAATTTCCAGCAGGAAAAAGGGTTATCATCTGCCATGCCATTAGGTAGGTGCGATGTATTCACAGACCGGTTATTAACAACTGAATCTGCTGCCATATTCATTCCATTTTCTTCTCAAGAGCTCACACAAAATAATGGTATGTATTATGGATTGAATGCAGTTTCAAAGAACCTTATCTTATTCAATAGGAAAAACTCAAAAAATGCAAATGGCGTTATTTTAGGAACACCTGGTTCCGGTAAATCATTTACGGCAAAACGTGAAATGGTAAATGTCATTCTAAACACAGATGATGATATTTATATCATTGATCCAGAGCGAGAGTACCTTCCATTGGCTGAATTATTAAATGGTTCTGTCATAAGGATTGCTGCTGGTGGTTCTACATACCTAAATCCTATGGATATGGATATCAACTATGGTTCTGACGATGGAAAATCGGATCCAATAGCCATGAAATGTGACTTCATTGGAGGCCTATGTGAAACAATGTCCGGAGATAAGAGGGCATTAAGTGCAAACCAGAAATCGATTGTTGACCGTTGTGTCAGAATCTTGTATCAGCCATATTTGAAACATATGCAGGAGGTTCAGAAGCAGAATCCAAACATCACATGTGATATTACAGCTTCTCCGACGTTAAAAGATTTCTACGAAATGCTATTAAGCCAGCCAGAATATGAAGCACAGTCGTTAGCATTATCATTGGAGCGTTTCTGTATCGGTTCCTTGGATACATTTGCACATCGTACTAATGTCCAAAGAAATAACCGGTTTGTTGTATATGATATCAAGGATATCGGTGATGGAATGAAGGAAATGGGACTGCAGGTTTGTCTGAATGCAGTTTGGAACCAGATTATTGAAAATAAAAAGATTAACAGATATACATGGTTCTATTTGGATGAATTTTATCTTTTGACGCAGACAGCATCATCTGCAGCATTCTTACAGCAGGTGTATAAGCGTGCACGTAAGTGGCAGGGTATACCAACAGGAATCACACAGAACGTTGGTGACTTGTTGGCTTCTCCGCAAGCCTGCGCAATACTCAATAACTGTGACTTCATCCTGATGTTAAACCAGTCACCAATTGATAAGATGCAGCTGGCACAGATGCTCAATATAAGCCCAACACAATTAAGCTATATTACAAATTCCGATCCTGGCCAAGGATTAATATATACAGGAAAATCAATCGTACCATTTATCGATAAGTTCCCAACAAACAATAACCTTTATAAGGTAATGACGACAAAACCAGATGATCTTAAAGACCAGCATAGAGAATATTAAAACAGAAGAGCGGATATCCGCTCTTTTGTTTTATATAACAGCATATAATTGAGGGTTTTGAGATGAATTACTATTGTTTAAATCAGATGATGGTGAAATGGCTGTTCATTTCTCCTTGAAGCATTGCTTCAAACATAGGACCAAAAATATCTTTTAAAGCATCCTGCATATCTTCTACGCTTTTAGGCTGGTATTGCTCGAGAATTGCTCTCGCCAGCTGTTGATTGGGATTTAAATCTTTTTTCTTTCTTGCCATACTGAGTGTGTTCATCCTTTGCTAATCCTTTCCTGATATCTTAACACACTCTGTGAAACGAACAAAGTGCGTAAGTTTTGAAATTTTCTTTTCTTAACTTACACACTTTATTTTACACCCTCTTAAAAAGGTATATTCATTGATATCTGTTATTATTTTGGTAATTGGTCTGTTCGTCGGATATCATATAGATTTCTTTTTAAAAGGCATCCATATCAATACAATTTATATCCGGCTGGTCTTTTTTGTTTATATCATCCGATCCGCAAGTTCTTATTTATTTGCATATAACGGGTTACTATTATATGCGGACCAAAAAAACCATGTTGCACATAAGATTGCCATCATAACTAGGCTAATGATGACCGGTATAAGTATATTTACAATTATTGTGAGTAGAAGCCTTCTTGCCTATATTCTTATAGAGATGCTGGCCACCATCATTACAAATATACTAACCGCCAAAGAGGTAAAAAGAATATATAGCCATATCCCAAATAACCAATCATTTACATGGCAGGAATCAATCAATATCCTAAAAGATGTAAGGAATACAATTATCGGGAGTATTTCTGGGAAAATTACAAATTCAACAGACAACATTTTAATTTCCAAAATAGTGAGCACAGTTTCAGTTGGGTATTATTCTCAATATGCGATGATCCTAAATGGTATATCACAAATATTCAATCAAATACAGAATGCAATAAAGGGAAGTATTGGGAATATATTGGTCACAGAAGAACCGGAATATTGTGATAAGACATTAAAACAAATGATTAAAGGTATTCTATTTCCTTCACTTATATTTGCATGTGGGTTCTGTGGATGTTCAACACCGTTCATACAGATGATTTACGGAGATGGATATGAATTAGGTAATGAAATCCTGCTTATATTATCAATCAATTTCTTTTATGATAGCATCAAGAATCCAATCTGGACTATGGTACAGGCCAGTGGATTGTTCCAAAAAGACAAAAACATATCAATCATAGGTAGCCTGGCTAATCTGGCGTTATCTATTGTCTTAGGCGCTCAGTTTGGTATGATAGGTATTTTTATTGGAACATTATCGTCCTATATAATCCAGGCAGAACTAAAAATACGGCTATTATATAAAGAGGCATTGCGGATAAGCCCTAAATCATTTTTATGCACATGGTATAAAATGAATATTTTGGGTTGTTCCATGATTTTGTTTGTGTTTTTGGTTATACCAAAACTATATATATGCCAAACTAAATCTTCGTTATTGAATTTTATGATTGCTGGATTTTTATCATCTATAGTCCCGGGTATATGTTATCTGTGTTGGCTAGCAAAGACAAAAGCGGGAGGAATATTATATGTTGAGAATTAAAAGAGCCTGTCTGGCTGTTTATTATATTCTGTATATGGCATTCTGCAAAATAATATCAATACCAATTACCATGTTTAATCCTGATTTGAAGGACATATGGATAGTTTCTGAACGAGGAGTGGATGCAAGAGATAATGGATATCATTTTTTTAAATATATAAGAACATATCATAAAGAGATTAATGCCTGGTTCATTATTGATACGGCATCAGCTGATTATGAAAAAGTTAGAAAATATGAAAATGTTATCCCATACAGGAGCTTTAAACATATGTTGTATCTTGTGATATCAAAAATCCAGATTAGCACACATGACCAAGGATGTACGCCGAATATGGTTGTGTTCCATTGGCTGAATAAATATCATATGGTTCCAGGTAAAAAAGTCTTTCTACAGCATGGAATTATTAAAGATAATATAAAATGGTACCATGCAGATGAATTCCATACGGATTTGTTTATCTGCTCTGCCGACGAAGAATATGAATATGTTTTAAAACACTATGGTCATCCAAAGGATATTGTCAAACTCTTAGGAATGTGTAGATATGATGGCTTTGGTGAGACCACACTGAATAATGAGAAACAGATTTTATTTATGCCTACATGGAGAAACTGGCTAAATGAATGTGAAGAACATGTTTTTACGGATTCTCAATATTTCCATCAAATCAACATGGTCTTGAATGATGTTCAATTAAATAAGGGCTTGAAACGAAATGGCTATAAATTGCTATTTTATCCTCATTATGAGTCACAGAGATTCTTGCATTGTTTTAGTACAGACCAAAGCAACATGGAAATATGTTCATTTAAGGAGTATGATGTACATACATTATTAAAGGATGCTGATATGCTTATCACAGATTATTCAAGCGTATTCTTTGATATGGCATATCAAGATAAGCCAATTTTATTTTTTCAGTTTGACCAAGATGACTTTGAGACATACCATTATCAGAAAGGTTATATAGAATATAACGAATTTGGGCCTGTCTCTGCAACCATAGAAGAACTAAAACAGAACATAATGCTATTTTTTGAAAATCCCAATATAGAATGTTATACAAAAAGATATCACCAGTTTTTTGGAGAAAAAACAAACAACAATTGTAAGCTGATTTTTGATGCAATCAAACAGATGTTATAAAAGGCAGGGTTATGATAACCTTGCTTTTTTTAAAAATATTTTTGATTTTGCCCAATCATTGCATTATTAAAGTAGGAAGATAGGAAAGGCGGTCATTATAAATCGTATGGAGAAGAATTATAGTAATAACAGAATCCTTGTAACTATATATGTTTTTTTAATGGCAACTTCATTATTCAGCATTTATAATGCAGAGTTAACCTCCCTAAAAATAATGAGTGTCATATTTGTTTGCATATCTGCTTGCGTAATATTCTTTAGTGGGAATATAAATAAGCTTGATTATATATGGAGTATCACAAAACGATATTTGACACTTTTATCTGGAATTGCTCTGATAACAACTTTTATATGGATATATCGTACGGAATCTGTCGGTAATATTTTGAGAGGGTATGAAAAAATAGGATATCAAGTGATTACGATATGTGTAGCCGGAGCCGCAGTCTATATGTTTGGTAAAAAAAGTATCGATTATACGGTTGATGCGTTCATACTTTTTAATTTAGGAGCACTCTGCCTAGCACTCAGACAAAGTGGAATTCAGCAAGCATTAGAAGACGTGAATTATTTTATAAGGAATGCCGGTGATGCTAAAGGCTTTATGAAACTATTAGAACTTCATGATAGCTCTTTTGTATTTGGTTTTTTTATTTTATATTACATATTTTTTGAGAAAAAGAGTATAAAAACAATGCTTCGGCTAATGATGAGTATTGTTTTCTTTATCATAGGTTTTAAACGAATTGCGATTGCCGCTTTATCAGTAACCATGATTTTGGTATGTATACTCTATCTAATAAAAGACGAAAAAACGAAATCACTCATAATGAGCATTTGTGGAATTAACATGTGTATCCTTGGCTTTTTATATATTATTGGAGTTAGGCTTGAAATTTTTCAATTGGTTACAAATGAAATGGCAATTAATACAATGGGAAGAAACGAGTTATACCAATTTATCGAGCCTTATTATAATATATCACCTTTCTTTATAGGGAGAGGTTTTGAGTTTATTACCCAACTTTTTAAAACCGAGACACATGAAACATTGAACCTAGCAAGAATAGGAGCTCTACATAATGGTTTTTTGACGAATTATATAGAACTGGGATTTTTGGGTTTCTGGTATTGGATTGTATTCCGCTGTATTTATCTATTGAACTGGATAAGGAAATATGGAATAAAAACTAAATTGTTATATTTCGTATGTATGTTCTACATTTCCATTACGTATTTAACCGATAACACGGCCTGGTATTTTTTTACTAGCATTGTTTTATGCCTAATACCTATGGCATATGCTTATGAACAGAATTAGAAAGGATATAGAATGAAGAATAAAGATAATCTTTCACTATTATATAAATCAAAAATTTGGATATTGTTAGCAGGTATCATTGCAATCATTTTATCAGGATTTATATTTTATAAAAAAAGTTTTTCTACAGAAACGGTTGTTGTGTCTGTAAATTATCCAGGTGGATCAGATGGTTTGAATCCAAATGGAACAGCTTTTAATATCAATGAATTTATATCCTCCGAAAATATTAAACAAACAATGGAAGAACTTAAGATTGAAAGTGCGACAGTGGATGAAATATCAAATAGGATTAGTATTGATATAAGTTCAAAAAAGGAAGGAATTATTCTTACAACATATGAAATAAGCTTAAAAAAGGGCAGAAATGATAAGTTTGATATGGATGTCTTTCTATTAACTTTGTGCCAGACGTTCCATGACAATTTCATACAGGAATATTCGGATAAAAATAATGTGTTGGATTTTGAATTTAAAGAGATAGAAGCCAATGACTTTCAGGATGAAATAAATGAATCTGTTTTAAAAATAGAACTTTTATCAAGATACCTAACAAATAGAATCAAAGAAAATGGGACATATCAATCTCCGACAACCAATCAAAGTTTTCAGGATCTACAGTCTGAATTAAACGATATCAGTACAATAGATATGGCCAATATAAAATCTTATGCCATTGAAAAAGGAATAACTATTGACTATGACAATACATTGAATACATTACAATATAAAAACTTTGTTTTGGACAAAGATTATAAAAAGAACATGATAGGCTATGAAACGAGGAAAGAAATCATAAGAAAATATGATGAGGCAATGTCTGCGATTGTAATGATTCCTAGTAAGGATAAAAATGATGAGTTTTATATGAGTAAGACAAAGATTGGTATTGACTATCTGGTAAATGATTCAGATTATTATCTGGATATGTCTAATAAAATGGAAGAAAATATTCGAAGTAATAAAGAAACCATGGAGAAACTAAACCCAGAGACAACAGAGGACCAAATCAGCAAACTTAAAACCATGTTGGACATAATGAATGAAAAACTTGATAAGTTAACAAAAAAAATCAAAGATACAGATAATGATTATATTTCATATAAAACAAGAAACTACATGGATTATAAGATGATAGATAAAACGGTATTTGAACGGATAAACATAAAGACAGCAATTGGAATCGGAGTACTTATGATTATGTTTATCACTGCAGTTATTCTAAGCATTCCAACAAGGAGGAATACATTTGAGAACATTTAATTTCTTGAAATATATAAGGAAATATAGATATATTATATTTACAATATCGATTTTAGGACTTATTAGTATTTACTTATTTGCGACCAGAAAGCAGGAATATGCAGCTGCTATAACAATAGAGTATACTAATAAGGATGCCTCAAAAGGATATACGCCAAATGGCCAGCCTATAACCTTAACTGACATATATTCATCGGATGTGATTTCAAAGGTAATTGAAAACCTGTCGCTCTCAGATAGCCCTGATTATTTAAGGACAAGATTTGCTGTAAAAGAAATTATACCAGAAGAAGAAAAAGAGAAAAAAGAATCAGCTCTTGCAAATGGACAGTCATATGAATATTTTCCGACAAAGTATATTGTCACATTTACGGCAAACAATACAAAATCTATTGAATATGCAAGGCAAGTCCTGAATGAAACAGTTAAAGTATATATTGATAGTTACAGCGAAAAATATATTAATCAGGCGATAGTTGCTAATACATCAAACACTTTATTGGAGCAGGATTATGAATTGTTAGATGGAGTTACAATTGTAGAAACAAATGTAAATAACATACTTTCTTATACAAAAGAGCAGTCGACGAAATATCCTGACTTCAGATCAGCAAAGACCGGATATACTTTTGTGGACTTATATAATATTTTTAGTTTTTTGAAAGACAATGAGATCCCAAAACTGTATGCATATATTATAAATAATCATCTTGCAAAAGATACAGACCTTCTAATCACGAAATATGAAAACATGATTGCAAATAACCTATTACTACAGGAAAATCTGCAATCAAAGATTGAAAAACAGGATTCATTATTAGATGAATTCGTAGCAAAGACAAAAGAACAGATGTCATATGTTTATAATACATCAGATATGGCAAGTAAAACAGGGAGCTATATCATCAGCGATGTAAATGATACAGATTCCACCATTACAATGACCACATATGATGATATGATTATTGATTATGCAAAATTAGTTTATAACCATAATGAACTGGATGTAGATAATGAGTACTATGATAATCTGATAGAAAGTTTTAAGAATATAGAAGAAAACGAAAATGTAGATATAGAAGAGTTAGTGTCTGCTGAAAGTAGGCTCAATGGTCTTATCGAAAACATCGATAGAATATATAACCTTCTTTATGATACAAGCACGGAATTAAACCAATACTTAAGTGCCACAAATATAAAACCGATATCTACAGTATTTGTAGATGAAACAATCAACATAAAACTGTATCTTTTCATAGGATTTATTTTATCTTTTGGTGTAGGTATATTTGGAGTCATGGTTCTGGGAAGACTGGAAGACTTCTTTGATTACAAATTTTATACAGACAGCATTACGCACCTACCAAATAAGAATGCATGTAATCGATTCATGTCAAGAGTAAGCAAATTAGAAATGCTAAAAGGTGTTACTGTGGCTTCATTAATTGTAGAAAATATCAAAGAAATCAATGATAGACTTAATAGGGAAGAGGGAAACCATGCGTTAAGTCTTGTGGGAGATGCACTGAACACAACACTACATGAAGGGATGTTCATTGGTTACAATGATTCAGGAATTTATCTTGTTATTACGAATAAAGACAGTTCGTATGTTGAGTCTTATATAAAGGATGTAAAGTTAGCAATTAAGGCGGCCGAAGACCCGGATAAGATAAGTATAAAAGTTAAATACAATATTGAAAATAGTCAGGAAAATAATAAAGATGAAATCAGGGAGCTGGTTAGATACTGTATTTCAAATATGCCGGAGGGAAAACATGAATAAGAAAAAAGGAATAATCCTTGTTATGTCTGCTGCCATAATGCTGATTATTGGAGCTGTGTACATTTACAAAGGATCGGAAACGGTTGATGTTACTACATATCAGATTAAATCAGAAAAAATAAACGATGGAATAAGAATTGCATTGTTGACAGATCTTCATAGCACTGAAATAGATGATGGAAATAAAAAACTGATTCAGCAGATAAAAGATTCAAAACCTGATATCATTTGCTATTCAGGAGACATGATTAACTGGTCCGATACTAATTATGAAGTAACGTTAGAGCTTACAAAGAACTTGGTAGAAATAGCTCCTGTATATTACGGGTTTGGGAATCATGAATATTATAAATATGTAAAAAAGAACAGAGATTTTATGGATATGTTTCAGAAAGCGGGAGCTACTATGCTCAATAACACATATGAAACAATAGAAATAAAAGGAAATACAATTGATATTGGATGTATATGTGAAGCTCCGGAACAGTATGAAAAATATAAGCCGGATATTGTAGACAGGATGGAACAAAGTGAACATTTTAAGCTTTTGCTGGCGCATGTACCTGAGTTATATATGGGAACTTTAAATGAAAAGGATATTGACCTGTCCTTGGCAGGTCATGCTCATGGAGGCCAGATCCGTATTCCATACATTGGAGGACTATATTCACCGGATCAAGGATTTTTACCTAAATTAACAGCAGGAGTACATGAGTATAATAAGACTACACTAATCATCAGCAGAGGCCTTGGAGACCATACTTTTGTTCCACGAATCAACAATAATCCAGAACTTGTCATTATTGATATTAGTCAAGAAAAGGAGAATCAATAAAAGTTATGAACATATTTAAACTCATAAAAAACAGAATGCGAATCAAATCCATCTATCCAATCAATTATATCTTAGTCCCTCTGAATGGAGAAGAGAATTTGAACCCATTTCGTTTTCCTTTTTACATCCCAGATAAATATAGAGACTATATACGTTTTTCACATCTGTTTGATTGTAGAGAATACGGTGAGCTTTCTTCAAAATTAAGGTTTTATGGTGATGAACCTAATAAAAAACCCGAATGCGTATATCCAATTTTCAGAAGATTGCTGGAGTTAGAATTGAAACATGGATTTATATCTGTGCCATGTAAAGTCTCCAGGGATGAAAAGGCGATTGTTGAGAGCATATTCGTGGACTGGGATATTTGCTATGCTCCTTGGATGTTGAAGTTAGGGTGTGACACCAATGTATCATTGGATGAAATAACGATGCTACTTGCAGAGTCATATTGCGATAACCCTATGTTTGAGCCAATTATGGTTGGCAATGGTAAGAGCAGAGATTATTCGCTGGTACGATGTATAGTCGCCATGAAGCCACCAAAAAAACACAAAGATGTGTCAGAAACCAATAGGTTTGAACTCCATGAAGCGGATATTCCTAATATACTTAAGGACATTGAGATTCTTTTCAAAGAATATAACGGTAATGTGTTAAAAGAATTCGAGGAAAAAAAGAATGATGTAGGATATCAGCATCGGCATGACTGGAATCCGGCAAAATTTTAATATGAATAGAAAAAAGAACAGTTCCTCTGTTCTTTTTTTATCGAAAAACTTACATTCAATCCATACTAAGGGAAACGGAATATGAAAGGAAAAGACATGAAAATATTATTAGTTAATAAATTCTTGTATCCCAGAGGTGGAGCGGAAACTTATATATTAAAAGTAGGAAAGCAGTTAGAAAAGATGGGACATGAGGTACAATATTTTGGAATGTACGATGCAAAGAATTTCGTAGGCAATCAATATGGTCTATATACATCGAATATGGAATTGCATAATTGGAGCTTGTCAGCAATTACGTATCCAATTCATATCATATATTCACTAGATGCAAAGGAAAAGATAAAAGAACTTATTCGAAAATACAAACCAGATATTGTACATTTAAATAATATCAATTTCCATTTAACACCTTCCATTATTGAGGGAGCAAAGGAATGTGGTGTAAAAATAGTACAGACAGTCCATGATCTCCAGATGTTATGTCCGAATCATTTAATGCTTTCAACTGATTTAAAAATCTGTTCCAAATGCATGGATGGAAACTATATGCATTGCATAAAGGAATCTTGTATTCACGGTTCGAGGATAAAAAGCATATGCGGAGCAATAGAGGCCAGCTTATATAAAAAAAGGAATACATATAGTCTAATTGATAAATTCATATGCCCTAGTCACTTTATGGAGAGTATGTTAACGCAGAAAGACATCTATAAAACAAAAACCATAACCATTCCAAATTTCATTGATATAGATGTTCCTAAAGCAATAACCAATAAAGAAGAGTATATATTATACTTTGGTAGGCTGTCAGAAGAGAAGGGCATTGGTATGATATTAGAGCTGGCTAAACATTTACAGACACCAATATATATTGCTGGTACAGGATCCATGCAGAAAGATTGCGAACAGTCAGATTATGTAAAATATCTTGGTTTTAAAACTGGAAATGAGCTTATTGAACTAATAAGTAAAGCGAAGCTGACCTTATATCCATCTATTTGGTATGAGAACTGTCCAATGTCGATATTAGAGTCACAGTCACTTGGAACTCCGGTAATAGCCTCTGATTTAGGAGGAATTAAGGAACTGATTCGGGATGGAATCACTGGATATACAATATCAGAGATTACACCTGAAAAAATGTATCAGAAAATAAATGAGTTAATGAAGGATGATAAAAAACTTAATTACATGTCTCAAAAATGTAAGGAGGCAAAATTAATTAACCTGGAAATGTATGCATACTTACTTGTGCGTGAATATGAAAAAGTACTTAAACGGGAGGTGTGCTATTGAATGATAAAATAAGCGTTATCATACCCATATATAATACAGAAAAATATCTACCCAGGTGTATTGAATCAATTATTAAACAAACTTATGATAATATTGAAATCATTCTAGTAAATGATGGGTCAACAGATCAATCATCAAAAATCTGTAAAAAATATTCTCGGATTGATAATCGGGTTGTTTTGATAGAACAGGATAATAAAGGTGCAGCTGCTGCCAGAAATACCGGCTTACGGCACGCTACTGGCAATTATATCGGATGGGTAGATTCAGATGATTACATTGAACCGGATATGTTTGAGAAAATGCTTGATTGTATCCACAAAGAAAATGCAGATGCCTGTATATGCCAATTATATTATCACATCAAAAATAAGATTAATATTAATACAAACGGTGCTGATATTCGTGACAAAACGTGGTTGACTAGAAATGAATATATGGAGAAACTACTACCAGATAAAATAAAATCTTATTTGCCAGTCCATTTAATCAAACGAGAACTATATGCAGATATTCAATTTATGGATGGAAATATTGTCGAGGATGCTGAAATATTACCTTATATAATGGAGCACTCAGAAAAAATTGCAATTCTGCCATCTCCAAAATATCATTACATGGTAAGACCGGGAAGTCAAACAACGTTATGGCAACAAAAACAAAAAGGAAGGATTGCCAGGGCAAATATATTTATGGGTAGAACAAATTACAGCAAAACATGTGGATATGACTGTTTTAGCGAATGCCTCAAAGTAGCAATAGAATATGCCAATATAAGTTATATAGGGAGCCTTTCTCCATTTAAAGAGTTGGATAAAGAAATGATTCTTATTCAAAGTTTTATAATACAATATCAATCAGAAATCAAAGAAAATCCATTTATATCACGATATAAAAAATATATAGCAAATTGTATAGTGAATAATCGAAGATCTGTTTTGTTTATATTCAAGTATCTTCATTACATAAAAGGAATTGTGAAGAAGTAATGTTCACAGTTCTTTTTTATTGTCAGTATATTTTAATTAAGATAATGGCGTTATGTGGAATATTTGCTTTTTAATTCTCTTTTTTTACCTTGGATTTTTACATACTAATTTAGTAAATAAAATTTTAGGAGGTTATTATGGACTTATTTGAATTTATAAATATGGCAAGCGGAGTGGATGAAAGGAATTTACCAAAAAGTACAGCTGCATTGTGTCTGGTTGAATTAGTAGAAAACGAGGATAAGGAATTAGTCAGTAATATTAAGCAGATGTTATCTTTGATTACTACAGAAATATATCTTGATTGTTTTGTTGATGGATATGATGACAATGGATATATTGAAGTGAAAATCAAATTTAACAATCCGTACTCAGCAGAATTAAAAGCTGTTTGGAACATGCTTGAGAAATATAAGAAAAACATGTCAACTATGGATGTGGATATCGATGAAGATGTGGAGATAAAGGATGATTTCGAAAATATGATTGAATTAATGATTATGCCAAGAGAAACGATGGAGAAACATCCGATTTTTCTGGAATTAGCATTCCCAATTAATTTTAATCTATGTAGTAACGAACCTGGAACAGTCGCAGATTCAATTGATTTCTTCTTTAATACAAACAGTTGCTGTATTTCGGAGAATGAAGAACTTGACATGGAACAGATGAATCGTGAAACAAACGAGTATTTACAGCAGTTAGAAGCTGAAATCAGATACAATGAAGAACTTGAAAAAGAAAAAGAGAGGGAACAGGAAGAATTCATAAAACAACAGGCGGAACTGAAACGTATGGCTATGCAACAGGCTGAAAAATCTAACATTATTCGGGTTGGAGGCAGAAGAAATGAAGATAAAGAAGGAAATGACTAAACCGCTATCTATTCTGCTACTAATTATTACTTTGTTCTCATTTCCTTCATATGCTGAAGAACCAGCAACACAACAAGAGACATCCATTTCCCAGGATAAGGATATCGAAGATATGGATATTGGTGAACTGTTAGAAGAAATAAAAAATCTAGACAAGGAAGATATTAAAAAAATAAAAGAAGAGGTTGACAAAGTTGAGCTTAAAAAAGAAAAAACGGAAACGAAGAGAATTCCTTTAAAAACACGTTTTTTCGATATGATAATTGCATGTTTCACATGGATTAAAGAACAAATATATAATCTTAGATATCCATTAATTGTATTATTGATATTATTTGTCATCTTAAAATATATCCAACATAAAAGGAAAGGAGGTGGAGGCAAATGGGAAGAACAAGACAAAGAGAAGCAAGACAATTACACTTAAATAATATAAAAAAGGGTGCTGAAAAAAGAGCAGATGATGACTTTAGGGATGCTCTTAAAAAAATGACAGGAATTAATGTTAATGATTCTACTGCTAGAGATATAGTAGGTGTTGGAAAAGCTGCAAGCAGAATGTCAAGTGACATGGTCAATGCCAAAATGAGAGAAGTCCAAAAAAGTATCATGAATAGCAGCTCAAATGGTGAACGATCTAATACCTTAATGAATTTTGTAGGTGTTTCAAAAATTGGATATACACTTTTAGTAAATAGTGGAACAAATATATCTAACAATGAAAAGTTCCTACGAGATATAAAAGATGTCCCGGATAGTGTTTTCAGTAAGGATAACATCGAGGAAGTAAATAAAATATTATTAAATAATAAAGTAATAACACCAGAAAATAAGCTGGAACTCGATACAGGTAATGTTTATAACAGTCTAAAAAAAATTGATAAAAAAATAAACCTATATTACCGACAAACCTCAAAAATGGAGCTTCCAAATAACCCTAAAGCACTTATAAAGAAGTTAGAGGATGCACGAAAGAGCGGCAATACAGAATTAGCAAATATAATTGAAACAAAAATTGGTATTGTCGAATCCATATATGGAAAACATGCAAGTATAAAGAGACCACAAAAACCATTTAAGTCTATGCGGCGTATGGCATCCATGAATATAAGTGATCCGGCATTCCAGGGTGCAAATTCCTTGATATATTATAAATCTGTTACAAAAACGCTTGTTAGAACAAGCAGTATTTATTATAAAGGTCTGGCGAAAGGACTTATAAAAACGGGTGATTTCGCCTTGACTGGGACAGCAAATGTTTTAAATAAAGTAGGACTGCAAGGAATGTCTAATGGCGTGATGGCAGCAAGGAATGTTGCCGCAAATGTTGGTAATGGTACATATTATAGGAATGCCATGACCAAGCTTATCAATCCGCCTGATAAAGGAATCAAAGGTGCTGTAGGAAATTTCATAATAAACCCAATTAAAAGCACAAAAGATATGAAAATGAGTTTTAGAAATACGATGGAAAAACTCCCAGGAAATGCAGCCCATGGAGTAAGGGTGGTCGGATCAAAAACAGGTAAAGTCATAGCAAGAGGAGCTGGTGCAGCTGGAAGGGCAGTTGGAAAAACAAGTGCATATAAGGTTGTTGCAGGTTCTGCGTCCAGGGTTTACACACGTGTAGCGAGTTCAAGAATTGGAAAAGCAACTGCTCGTATTGGAAAGGCTGGAGGAAGGGTTGTAAGAAAGGTATTACGAGGTGGTAAAAAACTTACTGGGATTATTACATCGCCATTCAAATTAATTGGAAAGAGTATTTTAAAAGGTTTCAATGTAATAAACCTTCTTCTGAAAAAGGTCCTACTAATAGTTGGTGGTGGTGCTGCAGCAATCGCAATCTTTTCAACAGTGGTTGTTCTTATCATTGTTTCATTAACCGCAATTGGAGATGCTGTTAGTACTTCGTTGGAAAAATTTAAGACAGAAACGACTATGGGTGCTACTTATGAAAAGCTTTTGGAAAAAGAGCGTGAATTCAATTCCGCTGTAGCAAATTTGGTAAATGAGCCTATACCTGCTGGATATGCAGAAAAGGGAATTAAAGAATGGACAAATTACAATATACATTACATAGGCGCTGATGGAAAAGAAATGTACGGCTCATATAACTATGATGCAGGAATTATCATAGGTGACGGCAGCTTTGCAATAACGATTAACAGTACAAGTGACAGAATATGGACATTCTTAAAACAGATGGGCTGGAATGACTATGCAATCGCCGGTATTATGGGAAATATCATGAATGAATGCAGTATGAATCATACATTAAATTCAAGTGTGGATGTTGGTATAGTACAGTGGACGGGTTCAAGAAGAACCGCTTTTATGAATTGGGCAGCAACCCATGGAGGATGGAATAATCTTGACACACAGTTAAGATACTTATTTGTTGAACCATCATACAAAAACAAAGTCAATATTATGGGAAACACAAACTGGTCAAGCATCAATGCAGCAACTGACTATTTCATTGATAACTACGAAATGTATAAAAATTACCAGACTGATACAAAGGAAAGAGGCGAGAGGAGAAGTGCCGCAAAATCCTATTATGATTATTATACAAGTAATTCTGAATTTGCTGATATCGAACCGGATGAGACGCTCATTGCAGATGTGGGTGCAAGTGGAGGAGAAGCCGCACCAGATATCGAAAATGCTGATGCAGGGTTATCTACATACAGTTCAAGCACCATCAAGGGAATCTTATCCATGGCTGCGATATATATAGACCAGGATTTTAAGAAGTATGGTTCTTATACGGATAACCTTTCTATATTTAATGACAGTGTTTACAAGGACTACTGTGCTAAATTATATGATTCGACTCATATTATTGGATTGGATCAAACAGAACCGGTTATATATTACTGTCCTTCATATTCAGCAGAAATACCTGAACCAGATTATCATGTAGCGGGTGAATCATGTAATAATAAAATTCCTGGAGGAAGTTCAGATGCAGATTGGTTAAATGCAGGAACAGGTCCAGACCGAAAATTCAGCTTATCCATGTCAATGAAGGAAGATTCATATGAGACAGAGGATAGTGATGGAAATACAGAGACACATCATTATGACAAATATACAGTGCTAGAACATGGACCACATGGCGCGGTGTATTATACATACGATAGAGATGATGATGATAGAGTACAGACAGCAAGAGATGCCCGTGAAGGGTTTTTAGAAACTGGATGTAAGAATTATACGTGGGAAGTAACAGATAAAGGAGAAGGATACACAAGTTATGTTTATGTATGCCATTGTGATGAATGTAAAGGGCATATTGATGGAAATGCTTATGTATTCATATCAAACATTTATGATCCAATGGAAGAGAATACCATAAATGGTTCTGTTGAAGATGAGAATGAAGGAGAGGATACCGATACTGAAGATACTGACACAGAAGATGGCGCAGTTACAAATACAACAACAGACACATCGGATGCTTTTAATAATGTAGACAAGAAAGATGCAGAAAGCCGGTTCAGTATGTATGCCTTGGATAAATATGCCACAGCATTTGATGCACCTTCTGGATCAAACGTAATTGGAACTGCAAAATGTCCAAATGCATCGTGTTCAACAAATATTGTAGACGAATATTCAATACCATCCACATCTGTTGTTTTAAATGAAGATGATAATCCTGTATGTTCAGTTTGTGAGACAGAAATTACTAACTATACTGAATTAAAGAAGGGACGGGAAGGAGACCAGGAATCCGTTGACCAAGCAAATGCAACTGAAAATAGGGCTGCAGAAAAAGCAATCATGGAAGAACTGACCGGAAAACCAATTGCTATTAAAGACTGGTGGAATAATGATAACTGGTTCACAAACACTTTCTCGACATCTAAAACTTATTTCAGATTATTTTCTGAAGAAGAAAGCTTTGATACACTTGAAAAGCCAGATGCTGATGCAGAGGATCGGAATGTAGTGAATGCAGGAAACTCCACTCCATATTGGTTTAATGCATATACCAGCAGTAGCGGAAGGAATGTCGACTTTGAAAAACATGGATGGGATGAAGACAGCATCACTCTTGTAAGGCTATTGATGGCAGGAGACTGGCTTGAATTATATGGAATACAGGATTTTGGTGGAGTAACGGGAGCTCCTTTAACAGATGCACAGTTAGCGCAATTAATTTCAAATACTCCGGAATGGAAAAATTTATGTTCGGATCGAAAAGCCATCATATATGCAGCCCAGTCATTTCAGGAGAATGTTGCTAAACGATTTAACACCAAATATGTATATGGAGCAAATCATGGACCACTTAAAACCATAGACAGCTTAACTGCTGCTGATGCATTTGACTGTTCATCTTATGTAAGTACAATATTATATAATGCAGGAATGTATTATGGAGAATGCTTAAGCACATCTGGCTTTACTTCAAGCAGTCAATTTAGGGTTATTTCATATGCAGAATTGCTTCCAGGAGATATCCTAGTTAAAGGTGGGAAACATGTGGTCCTGTATATGGGTGGTGGAAAGATTTCACATGCATCAACCTCAAGTAAGCCATTAAAAGACACATATAATGTACCAGGTCTCCAATATTACATAAACCAAGGATTTACGGCAATGAGGCCTGTTAATATAAGGGAAAATATATATGATTATGAAATTGAATAATTTAGCGGCGCATTCTCGTATCTTTAGATATGAGTTAGCCGCTTATATATATTTTTAGTTGTCAATCAAATAAAAATAACCCATAATATCTATAACTATCATCAGAAAGGAGGAGTCTATGAAAGTAGTATCCAGCTATGCAGTCGAAATAAAACATCTTAACAAGATATTTAAGGATACAGTTAGAGTCTATCGTAGTGCCCTGTCCTTTTTGATTGAGGTCTACGATAAGGAGTGGAACTATCTATCGGCTATAACAAAACAAAAAGAGCGTTTTAATACAGCGGAACATCTGGTCCATTCTACAAAACATAACAAAGCAAAGTACGATTTTGATACTCAGTTCTATAAAATACCGTCTTATTTAAGAAGGGATGTAATTAACACAGCTTTGGGAGCAGTGTCCAGTTATCGTTCCAATTTAAAAAACTGGGAAGCTGCTGGTAAAAAAGGATATCCACCAGTCCTGCAGGCAACCGGTATGTAACACCGGTATTCTTCCGGGACAGTATGTATCTGGAAACAGAATCAGGTACTGTCTGTAAGTTAAAAGTATTACATAACAACGACTGGATCTGGATTACGGTAAAT
>ERZ773248.1263-NODE-1263-length-22796-cov-11.782068_pt1 | contig 22796 bp, 13 predicted proteins | sample MGYA00580518_ERZ773248 | MGnify/ENA primary metagenome ERZ773248 (study PRJEB29015, sample SAMEA2737762) | human gut metagenome | biome: human gut; feature: human-associated habitat; material: faeces | place: China | collected 2012 ...
TTGCTAAGAGAAACCGTATTTCTCAAAAGCGAGTGCAAAAGTACTAACTATTTTCTATTCCACCAAATTCTTCGGCAAAAAAGTTCGATAAACAGATATATTTTAACACTCGTAAACATTTCGAGCTTTCAAAAATCCTTTTATACCTTATTATATATATGAAATAGATTCAAAAATACAGTTTGGCAATTTCTACTTGCCATTCTCATGATCCTTTTAGCGACAAAAGCAGTTTCTAGTCTGATAAAATGCACATAAAAGACAAAAGCTTTGCTCTTTTCAAGAATTATTTGTACTTTTGCACTCAAAAAATAAAATCAGAATAAGCCTATGTTACATATTGCAGAATATTTCCCAATAACTGACCCTACGTTGATATTCTTCGTAGTACTCCTCATCATTCTATTTGCCCCAATCATCATGGGTAAATTAAGAATTCCCCACATCATAGGAATGGTTTTGGCAGGAGTACTGGTCGGTAAATACGGACTCAATATCCTGGAACGAGACTCATCTTTCGAGCTGTTCGGAAAGGTGGGGCTTTATTATATCATGTTCCTAGCCGCCTTGGAAATGGACATGGAAGGCATGAAGAAGAACAAGATGAGACTACTCATTTATGGTCTTCTTACCTGTTTCGTTCCTTTTTTCCTTACGTTCGGCATGAGTATCTGGCTGCTTCATTATTCCTTCAGGGCTTCCATGCTTCTAAGTTGTATCATGGCATCCAACACCTTGATAGCCTATCCTATCGTGGCACGCTATGGATTGCAACAGAAGCCAAGCGTTACGTTGAGTGTGGGTTCCAGTATGCTTTCACTTTTGATAGCCCTCATCATGCTGGCGGGTCTCGTAGCTTCATTTTCCAAGCACGACGGTATCCTTTTCTGGCTATTTTTCGCAGCCAAGTTTGCTGCATATTGCGGATTCATGATATTTCTGATTCCAAGACTAACGCGATGGTTTCTACGCAGATACAGCGATGCCGTAATGCAGTTTATCTTTGTGATGGCGATGCTTTTCATGAGTGCAGCCTTATCCCAGATGGTAGGTATCGAAGGTGTCTTCGGTGCCTTCTTTGCGGGTCTTATATTAAATAGGTATATCCCGCACGTGTCTCCGCTGATGAACCGATTGGAGTTTACGGGCAATGCACTCTTCATCCCTTACTTTTTGATAGGTGTGGGCATGCTCATCAATGTGGGGTTGCTTTTCCAGGGCGGTCATATTCTTTGGGTAGTATTCTGCATTGTTTTCTTCGGAACATTAGGAAAAGCCATCGCCGCCTATGCCGCCTGCTTCGGATTCCGGTTGCCGCTGTCATCGGGTCACATGATGTTCGGCTTGACTTCTGCCCATGCCGCCGGCAGTATCGCCATGGTGATGGTGGGTATGAACATTCTGGTGGGTCCGAACACCTATCTGGTAAACGATGACATGCTGAACGGCGTGGTGATGATGATTCTCTGTACCTGCATCATCTCTTCGATGCTCACCGACTGGAGTTCCAGAAAGATTATCCTCCGCGACAAGGAACTACCAGATGCAGAAGATGACAAGAAAGCAAGCGATGAGAAGATTCTCATTCCTGTGAAATATCCGGAATATGCAGACAACCTGATGAACCTTGCTTTCCTGGTAAGAAACCAGAAATTGAACAGAGGACTGGTTTGCCTGAATGTTGTGTATGATGACAAGGATATGCGATACAAGCAGGAACAGGGTCGCCAGCTGCTGGACCATTGCAGCCAGCTTGCGGCAGCCACAGACGTGATGACGCAGACGCAGGTCCGCATCGCAGCCAACATCGCCAACGGCATCAAGCATGCCTTCAACGAGTTCCAGTGTTCCGAAATCATCATCGGCATGCACATGCATCCTGAGGTTTCACCTAAATTCTGGGGAGAGTTCCATCAGAGTCTGTTCAACGGACTGAGCCGCCAGATTATCATGGCGCGCATCAAGCAACCGCTCAATACCCTGCGTCGCATAGAAGTGGCAGTACCATCCAGAGCCGAGTTTGAACCAGGCTTCTACAGATGGGTAGAACGTCTTGCCCGACTAGCAGGCAATCTGGATTGCCGTATCCAATTCCACGGTCGCGAGGAAACCCTGGCACTCATCAATGAATATATCACCAACCGTCATCATGAAGTACGTGCAGACTACACCCTGATGAATCATTGGAACGAGATGCCTCGAATAGCTTCCCAGATAGCGGAAGACCACATGTTGGTGATTATCACAGCCCGTAAGGGAACTGTATCTCACAAGACAGCTCTCGAACGCTTACCGGAAGAAATCACCCGCTTCTTCCTGGGAACCAATCTGATGATTATCTTCCCAGACCAGCATGGAGACTCCTCTGGCAATAACCTGACATTTGCCGAACCGCAACATCAGGAGGAAATTAGTGCTTATGTCGCATTCAACCAATGGATTAAAAAGAGATTCAGAAAATAATCCAAGATTTTCCAACAATAATAAAGGTCGCCAAGATTATGGCGACCTTTATTGTTATCAAATAGTTTATTACGTATTCTTATCGAACAGTTTATTTCGTATTCAGAACCAACTTTCTGGCTTTCATCTTTTCGCCAGCTACAGAAAGTTCTATCTTTCCAGGCTTATTGCCGGCTCTCAATATCACGAGGGCGGAACCCTGGAAGAGATTGCGCTGAATGGTCTTCTCCAACTGGGTCTTTCCGATATGAAGCTCATCCGAAGCGATGTTTCCGTTATCCACCGCCACGATATTCGCATCGCCTTTCACGGTGAAAGTCAACTTGTCGAATGCCTTGGCATCCTTCATGTTCAGCACTCTTCTGCCCTTCTTATCCACGGCATAGATGCGGACGTGCATCAGATCCTTACCATCAGCATGCCAGGTCTCCACATCCGGAACCAGCTTCAGAGCCACAGCCTCGCCCGTGGTCTCTATCTGATGGCGAGCCACCACCTTGCCGTTCTTCTTAGCCACAGCCACCAGAGTGCCTGGAGCATAGGCGATGTTGTCCCACTTGATGCGGGCGCGGAGCTTAGGATCGTTGCTGTTCTTCTTCACTCCCAGACTCTTGCCGTTGAGGAAGAGTTCCACCTCGTCGCCATTTGTATAGGTATAGAGCGAAACCTTCTCGCCTGCCTCACGGTTCCAGTTTTCAGAAAGCTTTCCGGCAGAAACATTGATGCCATTCCACTGGATGTTGCCACCCGATTTCTCGATAACACCGATGTGAACGGTTGGCTCGTCAGTAAACATGCTCTTCACGAAATAAGCATCCGGCTTGGGCTGAAGAGAAAGGTCGAACACACCCTGGTTCCATCCCTTGACTGGCCATCCCATGCTCTCGCCCAGGTAATCGATGGCGCCCCAATAGGCAAGACCAATCACCTTGTCACGGTCCATCTCGTAGAAGTTAGGACCCATGGCAGCCACACTTGCCTCACTCTGATAGAAGGTTTTCTCCGGATAGCGCTTGCTGTCACCAGGGAAGTACATGTAACGGTAGTTATATGAATTCACCTCAGTCTCTATTGCCAGGTCGGCTGGAATGGAATCCGTCTCCAGGTTGCGATAGCGCGGATGCATCGCCACGGTGGTGAGTCGGGTATCGTCATAACGGTGCAGCAACTCCTTCTGGAGCTTATAAGCCGTAACGCCCCAATCATTGAAAGGCAGGTTGCTGTATTGCTGCAACTCATTTCCCAGGCTCCACATCACCACCGAAGGATGGTTTCTGTCTCGCTTCACCCACTCAGGAACATCCTTTTGCCAGAGACTCTCCCATTCCACTCTGCCACCGGCATACTGAGTAAGCCACTTGTCGTAAAGCTCATCCACTACCAGGATGCCATACTTATCGCAGAGTTTCAGGAAATCCTCGCTATATGGATTATGAGAGGTGCGGATATGGTTCATTCCGAATTCCTTCATCAGTTTCAGTCGCTTCTCGATGGCACGCGGATAGGCGGCAGCACCCAGGGCACCGAGGGTATGATGATTGGCATAACCCTTGAGGAGAACCTTCTTGCCGTTCACCAGCAAGCCCTTCTGTGGGATGATTTCGATGGTGCGCACACCAAACGGCTCCTTTATCTGATCGGCAATATTGCCCTCACTGTCATAAAGCGTCACCTCGGCAGTATATAAATAAGGTGAATCCGGCGACCACAACTTGGCGTTTTCCAAAGAGATACTTGGCAATTCATACTCTCTGTCTCTCCATTTGGCATTGAAGTGGATGTCGTTCTTCTGCTCAGCCACCACCTTGCCATCGGCATCGAGAATGCGAACGCCCACCGGCATCTTGGCAGCAGTCTGTCCCTTAGCCACCTTCTGCTGGTTGATAATTTCCGCCTTGATCTTCACCTCCCTGTTGCCCTGTGTACGGATAAAGAGCGGATGGCGAGGGAAGAACAGATCCTTATTGGTAACGATGAGGTTGACATCACGATAGAGACCGGCACCCGTAAACCAGCGGGAGTTGCTTGGATTTTGCGTATCCGCCTTGACTGCGATTTCGTTCGTCTGTCCCCATTTCAAGAGCTTGCTCAGGTCGATATCGAAGCCCAGGTATCCATAATCGGTACCACCGATTCGCTGACCGTTCAGATAGACATCACCCACCAGCATGATGCCCTGGAAGTCGAGCACGATGCGCTTTCCCTTCCATTCGTCCTTGGGAGTGAGTTCGTAGCGATACCAGCCGATACCCATCTCCTTGAATCCACGGGAACTCAATCGGCTGCGCACATTGCTGCCCGCATCGCTATTGTCAGGTCGCTCGCTGGCATCCGGAGCCACCCAGTCCTGTCCTATCAGGAAATCATGTGGCAGATTCACCACATCATCCACGCTCTGGGTTGATTTCAACTCAGCTATGTTCTTCACATCACCACGATGGAACTGCCATCCCTGGTTGATACTGATGGTATCGCGCACCGCTGCATCAGCCGAAAGGGTTCCCATCAAAGGCAAACCACCCAGCAGCAACGAGGCGAAAAGTATTGTCTTTCTATTCATTCCAAATTCATTTAATATGAGATTTTTGAAACAAAAGAACTAATCATAAAGTTCAATGTTCAAAGCTCAAAGTTCAATGTTTAAAGTATTAATTTCCGTCTGGCTTGGTTACATCCTGATTCACGGATGGATACCATACGAATTGATTGAAATCATCAGGCTGGGCAGGATTGAAGTCCTTCCAGTCTGCACGGAGAAACTTCACGATAGGCAGATTGAGCTGTTTCATGCCCATCACCACCATCTTAGCCACCTCGTAGGCACCGTATGGATTGAAGTGGGTGTTATCCTCCAAAGCCTTAGTCTGGTTGGGATAAGTATTTGCCGGATAGTGAACCAGCGACTTCTTACTGTTCTCATACCCCAAGGTCTCGAAGAAAGTGCGGGTCATATCGTGAAGTTCTATCACAGGCACGCCCTCTCGCTTCGCCACAGCTCGCATGGCATCAGGATAATCGCCATGAGTTTCCTGAATCTTGCTATGGGTAGCATCGTCAAAACGGCGGCGCTGGGTAGGAGTTACGAAGATGATGTTGCCACCCTTCTTGCGTACCTCGTCGATAAACTTCTTCAGATTGAAAGAGAAATTATACCAAGCACCACTGCCCACATACTTCTCCTTCTGGTCGTTATGACCGAACTCACAAATCACATAGTCGCCCTTCTTCATCATCGCCAACACCTTGTCCAGACGGTTGGAGGCAAGGAAGGAACCGGCAGTCAATCCGCTTTCAGCATGGTTTGAGATAGCCACCTCCGGACCAAACCAGCGGGTCACCATCTGTCCCCAGGAAGCGTATGGCTCCGTAAACTGATCAACTACCGTAGAGTTGCCACAAAGAAACAAGGTAATGGTTTCGGCTGGAGCCGGCTCCACCTTGATACTCTTTACTGCTGGGGCAGCACCCGTAAACTCCAGAGTCAACTTCTCGTCCCAGGTAAAGTAATCCTTCTCGCGAGGCTTGATCTTTACGTTCATCTTCGCATTGATATAAGGGCTGCGCTTGTTCACGATGAAGGAGTAAGTCTTGAACTCGCCTTTCCTGGTGCTCACCTCGTCGAGCATCAAACGGCGGTTCTCTGCACGAACCACAGTCTTGCCCGCTTTCTTCTTAGAACCGAGCACCACGGTCACCTTATAGTTGCCATCCGCCACCTTCACGGAATAGAAGAAAGGCGCATTGCTCTTTGCCTTTGGAGCAGCCAAGATGTCATATCCCTGACCCTTCTCAGCAGAATAGACAGGCTGCGCCTTCAACAGGTCGATATCGAAAGTCTGGGCATTGGCGGCTACCGTAGAAGCCAGCGCCAGCAGACCGGTGAATAAAAAATTTCTTGTCTTCATTTTGATCCTTCTTTTAAGAACAATCTTATTCCATTGCTTTACTTCAGATACTTCGCCAAAGGACTCTTCATCTTCTTCAAACCCTTAGCCACGCACTTGGCATTATGCTGGGCACCCTTCAGACTGGTGTGGGTATGATCCTTCTTGTAATAAGCCTTCACCTTTTCCTTACCTATCTTATCATAAGAATCGGCAGCGATGTTGTGGAGGTCGAGGAAGGCAACGCCTGTCTCTGCAACGATTTCGCGATACCACTTGCCATAAGTATCGTTTCGGCGCTCCATCTTTCCGTCAGGCCACTCGTTGCGAGGAGTCAGGGAAACGAGGATTGGGGTAGCACCCTTCTCGCGCACATCCTGGATGAACTTCTTCAGATACCAGCCGAAGGAATAAACCACCTCATACTGCTTGCTCTCTTCCATCTGATAGACATGGCAGGTATCCTTGGCACTAGGAATGGAACCGCGCATCTTCTTGTCGGTCATAGAACAGATGTCGTTGTGTCCGAACTCGATGAGCACGTAGTCGCCCGGCTGAAGACTGTTGTATACCTTATCCCATCTTCCCTCGTTGAGATAAGAACGGGAACTGCGCCCCGCCTTGGCTGCATTCACGCAGGTAATCTTCTTAGGATTGAAGATGGTATAAGCCTGAGAGCCCCAGCCCCACATGCCGTCTTCGTCCTTATCGGCATTCTTCACGGTACTGTCTCCGGTGAAGAAGACGACCGGTTTGCCCGGTTCGCGCTTGAAATTCTCTACCGGCAAAGCCACATTGATCATCATCGCCTGCAAAGGAGCCAGACTTGGATCCTTGCTCTCTGCCAATCCCTCAGCAGCCGAACGGGCATTCATCATCGCTCCGAAACGGGAGGTGTGGATATGGTCGGTGAAGAAATGATACTTCTCCTTCCAATGACCATAGCTGTCGAGCTTGGCTGCAGAAATCTCATTCAAATCAACGAAAGGAACGCCTTCCTGCTCTGCCACCTGCTTTGCCCACAATCCGAAGGTCTTGTTGACGCGGATAATCTTGTCGTTCTCATCGTAGGCATCACGTGGAGTCAGCGACATCAGGATAGGATGAGCACCCAGTGCCTTGCAGTCGTTGATATATTTGCGCATGTATTCGCCGTAAGTATAGACGGTTTCCTTCACGCCCGTCTCCTTGATGGTGACATTGAGCGAATCCTTGCCGATGCCAGGGATGCTGGCACGTGCTCTTCCGCTATCGTAAGGACCATTGTCGTTATGACCGATGGAGATGATTACCCAGTCGCCAGCCTTGATGCCCCTGCGCACATCCGGCCACAGACGGTTATAGAAGGTACGGCTGCTCATGCCTCCGAGCGCCTGGTTCTCTACCGTAATCTTGTTGGCATCGAAGAACTCGTGCTCGTAGTATCCCCAGCCCCACTGACCGTTATTACCATTACCCAATGTGCCATTGCGCATGGTAGAGTTACCTATGAGGAAGAGCACCGGGTTGTTGCCCTTGCGGCTGGTTCCCGGCTGTATTCGAGCGGTCATCGCCTTGTTCAGGCTATCTACGGTATTGTCGATAACCTTGTTGACATCTTCCATCGGTTTTGCCACCTGGGCAAAAGAAGCTGTTGTTGCCGCCATCAATGAAATGGCGAATAATATTCTTTTCATTAGCTACGTTTTTTTTTTCAAATTATATTCGCAAGTACAGGAGTTAAAGAAGTTAAAGGAGTTATCGCTCCCTACGGTCGCTGAGGAGTTAAGACAATAGTCTTTTTTGCATAGTTTTTAAGCAGCAAGACATACTTCTTAACTTCCTTAACTCCTTTAACTTCCTGATATGCGAAAGTTCTGTTATTTTATATACAAGAGAATTCTTCACTCTTCGTTCTTCATTCTTCACTTAATCCTTTCTGCATGATCGGGCAGATAATATCCCAGATGTGGAGGCTGGTTATAGCCTACATTCTGCCATGCCACTCCCATACGGTAAATATGGTCGTGCATCAGGGTTGGAACCCGATATTCCGTAGGGAAATTGGTGGTGAAGATGTTGAGATGCGATGCATCGCTCTTGTCCCAATAGATGACTTCCTCTCGCCAGTCTCCGAAGAGGTCAGCCTGCAGATTCGGGGTCGCCTTCGACCAGTTGCAACTCACCGAGTTTCCCATCTCGTAGAGCTGTTTTCCATTGCTCAAAGGCAAAGCCACCGCCTCGCTGCCGTTCCATTTCTGGAGATAAGGAGGAAAATGAGGAGAACGCCCGTTTGCCAGAAGTTCATCCTGCAAGTCACCATCCCAATAGATCCGGAAGTTCATTGCCGGCATTCTGGAAACAGCTCTGAAACTCGTTTTCTCATTACTTCTGAAATGATCAGCTTCATGATTCTTCTGAGAGGATAAAGATGATTCTGCCGAAACAGGCTTACCCTTAATGTCTCTTACTACAGGAGCATCCGAACACCAATATTCATATCCCCGATGCCTGGAATCGATATCAGCAGCCACTCCTCTTCCGGTATCTTCCTTATCGAGTGTACGGAACAGGATTTCGCCTGTTCTCGCATCCCGCAGGTCAGAACCGTAAGGATATTCTTCGTGTACCATAAAATATTCCAAGCCCGGACGGTCGGGATCCAGGTCAGCAAGATGCTGCGCATCGCCATGTCCCAATCCGGTAGAATACAACAAGGTTCCGTCAGGGTTGATGGCAGCCGAACCGTATGTGATTTCGTCACGTCCGTCTCCGTCCACATCGCCCACAGCCAGACTGTGCGCTCCCTGGGCATAGGCAGTAGCCTTACATCCATGAGCTTCCTTCAGCACCTTTCCGTCGGCATCGGTCACCTTCCAGTCGTTGGGAGTCAGCGAAGCATGGAGCCATTTGGTCTTGAGTTCCTTTCCGTCGAAATCTACCGCCCAGAGATAAGAGCGGGTATAATAGCCACGGCACATTACGGCACTCGGCTTCTTGTCGGCACCCTCCAGGAAAGCCACACCAGCCAGGTATCGCTCGCCACGGTTGCCATAGTTTGCCTTGTCGCCCCAAACAGAAGAGTAGGCAGGGAATCCGTTCTCCAGATGCTCCCCCTCTTCCACCTGATTGCCCGTAGCGAAGGCTCGGTTGGGCTCATACCAGATGGTATGCATCGCCTTTCCGGTTTCGCCATGGAAGACCGTCAGCAGTTCAGGACCGGTCATAATGCGACCTCTGGAATTGCGATAGTCGGCATGGTTGTCGATGGAGCGGATTCCGTCATCCGTAGCCACATCGCTCACAAACCTGCCCCTGGCATCTACCGACCCAGCCGATGTCTTGCAGACCATTTCTGCCTTGCCATCGCCGTCGAAATCATAGACCAGGAACTGGGTATAGTGGGCACCGGCACGGATATTCTTACCCAGATTGATGCGCCAGAGCTGGGTTCCGTCGAGCTTGTAGCAGTCGAAGATGACCTCTCCCGTATAGCCGTCATGCGAATTGTCATGGGCATTGGTCGGGTCCCATTTCAAGATGATTTCATATTCTCCGTCTCCATCCACATCGCCCACGCTACAGTCGTTGGGTGTATATTCGTAGGATTTTCCATCGGGAGTGACACCGCCGGCAGGACGGTTGATGGGCAGGGAGCGATAGAGATCATTCCATGGCTTCACCTCCTTCGAAACTTCTCTTTCAGCCGGAGCATCCATCCTGGGTTCCTTCTGATAAGTGATGATTCGATAGCTGCTGGCAGCAGAACCTTTCCGGTCTGTATAATTGGTCAGCGTCACCTGATGGGCGATAATCTTTCCATCTCTTTCTATGTCGAAGCATACGTTCTTGCTGTCCGTACCCAGCAATCGCCAGCTGAGGAAGATTCCTTTGTCCTGGGCAGGCAAAGCCACCAGGCCACGGTCCAGCTTCTCCATCTGCGATACCGGAGTCGGCACTTGTGCATGGAGATGAGAGCAGGGAGCCATTGTCAGCGCCATACTCATCATCGGAAATAACATTTGTTTGATTTGCATGATGATAGTTGTTTATTATTTTGTATTTCTGCTACAAAAGTACGCATAATCCGGTTCATCTACCTGGTAAAAATATCCAAAGAAGCGGACAATCATACAATTCGTCTGTTATTTTCCCGTATGAGAAGGAAAAAGGCGATACCTTTCTGCCAGGAGAAAGATACCGCCCTTTGTCATATATGATTCTGTTCTATAGAGATATCCAATTAGTAACCAGGATTCTGCATCTTCTCCTTCTCCTCATTGCTCAGGGAAGCACCATTCGCATTGGTGATACCGTCGAGGAATGACTGAGGAATTGGACGATAGTAATGCTTGGCTGGGTCGAACTTACCGATGCCACGCTGAGAACCATCGTTGAATGCATTCCAGCGAGCCTCCAAGGTCTTGGTACGTGCCAGGTCTTCCCAACGCTGGCTTTCACCAATCAGCTCACGGGTACGCTCATTCAGGAGGAAGCACATTATCTTCTCTGCCTCAGTGTTGCACTTCAAGGCTTCGTAGATAGGCTTGTCTGCCTCTGAGTTCAGAATGTCATCAACACTGTTCAGATGCATGCTGCTCTTGGTTGCGGCGGTAGTTACAGGAATGTTGTTAGACTCGAAGTAAGTGTTCTCCTCTGTATAGATGGCACCCTCGGCAGAGAAACCGCCACCCTTGTTGGTGCAGACACTGTTCTTCTTGTAAGCCTGACCACCGTCACGGCTGATAGAGCGATCCTCACCCTCAGCATATCCGGCACGGTCGCGAACCATGTTGAGATACTTGATGGCATTGCTGTAATCCTTCTTGCGGATATAAGCCTCGGCAACCATCAGCACATCGTCAGCAGAACGGGCAATGATGGCATCGCGGGTACCAAACTGAGAAGCGATAGAGTTGCGGGCTCCGTCACGGAACTTAGACAAGGCTACACCACGGTTGTGTGGATAGACGGTATAGTAATTACCAGAGTGGGTAGTATTGTCCTTGGCTGTATTCCACTGGAATGGCTGGCCGGCATAGTAGCGTACAAAGGTATGCTCTGGGCAGACCTTGCCATTCTTCAATACGAAATCCTCTGACTTAGACTCGTTGCCATTCTTGTCATGACCAGGAGTGAAACGGGTATCACCAGGATTGTTGACGATATACTTCAAACCAATCTGACCACCCACGAAGCGATGCTCGCCAGCTACATCCTCTGCAGTATATTCATCAGGATTCTTAGCCATGACTTCAGCATCCCACTTTGGAGCACCATTGGTATAGTTGCAGCCATACTTGGTGATGAATGACTTCCAGAAACGAGAGTCGTTCACGCGGTCGAATACCTGGATGGTATATTCAGTAGAGCTTACATAGCTGAACTCACGGTCGCCGGAAATATCTCGCTTCATACCTGCCAGGTTCTGATATACAGATGGGAAGCAGAGGTGCATCTGGTTACCGAAACGGCCCCAGGAGTCGCTGTTGTCAGAGAACTGGGCAGCAAGTACCACCTCGCTCACCTGCTCATTGGCACCATCAGGCTCAGTGTAGTCCCAGAGTTCCTGGAAGTTGCTGCACAATGGATGCTTCTTGATTACCTCGTCGCCATACTTGATGACTGCAGCCAGGTCGGCATCCTTATACTGGGAGTTCCAGCTGTCGTGCAGTTCTGATGCACGGAACAGATGAGCCTTTGCCAGGAAGTGGGCTGCAGCCGACTTGGTGAGACGGCCCAGCTGCTTGTCCTCAGGTTCCTCAGGCAGCAGTTCGTATGCCTTCTCGAAGTCTGAGATGATCTGGGCGAAGCACTCCTCCTCAGAATTACGGGTATAAGTATAATTGATTACACCATTGCTCGGTTCCAGCTTCAATGGCACACCGCCATACTGCTTAACCAGCTCGAAGTAGGCATAGGCACGGAAGAAGTAGCCCTCGCCCAGACGAATGTTATACTTGGCGCTCTTCTGGTTGTAATACAGAGGCACGTTCTGAATCAGGATGTTGGCTGGTTCAATGGTACCATACATATTGTCCCACAAAGGCTGGTTGGAAGCTGTCTCACCAGAGTTCAGCCCCGTAGCATAATGGTTCCATGCTGCGATATCGTTGGCACCGCCGGTAAACTCGTCGATACCCATGTTATACATATTATATCCCCAGATATAGTTGAACTTGAACTTCAACTTCTGATAAGTACCTGTAGTCAGGTCGTTGATACCAGCCTCTGTCTTGAAGTAGGCTGTACCCTTCTCTGTAATCAGCTTCTCGTCGAGAAACGAGTCGCTGCATGATGTCATTGCTGTTCCCAATGTCGCTCCCAAGAGAAGAGAAGCGAATAATATCTTATTTGTTTTCATGATGAATGTCCTGTTTTTAGAATCCAATGTTTAATCCGATAACCCAGCTCTTGATGGTTGTACCTGAACCGAAAGAGGCTGAGTTGTTGTCATAACTCAAGAGGTCGGTATCAAGCCACTTGCACTTCTTGTAGATAGTGAACGGGTTCATTGCCTGAACATAAACCTTGAGGTTGCTCATGCCCAACTTGTTTGTAATATTCTTAGGGAAGGTATAACCCAGAGAAATGTTACGCATCTTGATGTATGAACCGTCCTGATAGTTCATGGAGCCAGAATAAGCATCTGCTGCCTGACCGTTAGAACCAGGAGCATAATACTCAGCGTCCTCATTAACACCGGCTATCCAGTAGTCCAGATCACGCATTGCATACATACCACCGAGGGTTTCTGCACCCTTGGTTACGGTAAACTTCCAGCGGGCATAGATGAAGCAGGACAACTCGAAGTTCTTGTAGCTGAAGGTGTTGTGCCAACCGCCTGACCAGCGTGGACGAACCTTACCTACAATCTGACGGTCGTTGGCGTCAATCTTGCCATCAGGATTTACATCCTTCACCTTGATCTGACCTGGCTTGCGACCGAACTTGGCTGCTTCTTCAGCCTCAGAGGTCTTCCAGATTCCATCATATACATAGTCGTAGTAAACGCCGATTTCCTCACCTACGAAGAGACGGTCGTTCACATTCTCCTTCACGCCATTGTTCAACTTATCCACACGGTTGCGGTCGATAGTCCAGGTAAGACTGGTATTCCATTCGAAATCCTTGGTCTTCACTGGGATGGCATTCAACTGCAGATCAACACCCCAGCCGGAAGTCTCACCTACGTTGGCAAATGTGCTGGTATAACCGGTCAGAGATGGGATGGTGGTAGCCAGAATCAGGTCGGTAGTCTTGTTGTGATAGTAGTCAACGCTACCGCTGATACGGTTGTTGATGAAACCGAAGTCGAGACCGATGTTCCACTGCTTGGTTCTCTCCCAACCGAGGTCGATGTTCGCCATCTTATTAGGATTCTTGGCTGAAGCATCTGATGGCAGATAACCTACGGATGTTGTTGCTCCCCAGGTATATACGTTGCTCTGAACAGCACCCTGAGTAGCATAAGGATCAACTGAATAGTTACCAGAGATACCATAACCCAGACGGAGTTTCAGGTTGCTCACCCAGTCCGCCTTCTGCATGAACTTCTCCTGGTCGATGCGCCAACCGAGCGCTACGGATGGGAAGGAAGCCCACTTATGACCGTCAGCCAACTGAGAGGCACCATCGGTACGTACACTGGCTGTCAACATATACTTATCTGCATAGGTATAGTTCACACGAGCCATGTAGGAAGCCAACTGGCTTTCTGTCAGACCGGTTGTATACTGCAATGGTTTGCTCAGAGAGCTGGTGTTCCACCACAACTCATCGGCACTAGCCACGTTAGACTTGATGTTGCCGTTCTCATAGTGATACTTGGAAGCACTCTGCAAGAGGGTCAGGCCGATGCGATGGTTCTTGGCAATGGTCTTGTTGTAGTAAATCAGGTTATCGAGTGTCCAGGATACCTTGTTGGATGGGTTGTACTGAGCCACGTTGTTGCCGTCGCCGTTGATACCGTCAGCAGCATTGGCGATGCCCAGACGATAGTACTGCAGTTCAGGACCAAACTGGATGCGGTACTGCAAGCCCTCCAATGGCTCCCATACCTTACCGAAATCTACCTGAGCGTAGGCGCTGCCGTTGATGCGGAAGTTGGTACGCTTGTTGGTATTGTATTTCAACTCATCGATAGGGTTGATGATGTTCACGTTGTAAGCCCATGGGTTGCGGATATAGTTGCCCTCAGAATCGTAAGGCACGGTCCATGGAATCATGGTATTCAGGGCATTGTAGTAATCGCCCGCACCGGTTACTGACTTGCTGTAGTTGTAACCGTAGTTCTGGGTTCCGTATGAAGCATTCATGGTGAAGCCCAATGTCAATGGAGCTACTGGTCTAGCCTCGAAAGATGTATTCAGGGTGAAGCGCTGATAGCTCTGACCTGGCTGAGTGCCCTTCTGGTTCAAATAACCGAAGGAACCATAGCCCTTGAACTTGTCTGTACCGCCCGAAGCGCTGATAGTATGCTCGTGGGTTACGCCGGTCTGCTTACCCTGTGAAGCCCAGTCGTAAGAACCGACGAGCTCTGGATGATAAGTTCCGTTCACCCAAGCCTGATCGATATTGGCCCAGCTGGCTGGTTCACCGCCAAAGAGTTTCTGATCGCTGGCATAATCAGGAGCGAAATCTGCCTTAGGGTCACCATAGCCACCATAGTTGTATGCTGCACGGCGGGCATAGTCTATCCACTGTGTGGCATTCATCATCTTGGTTACATCGTGGAGTGTAGAGAAGGTTACGGTACCTGCATAGTTCAGGGTCACCTTACCTTCCTTACCCTTCTTGGTAGTAACGAGCACAACACCGTTGGCACCACGGGCACCATAGATAGCGGTAGCAGAAGCATCCTTCAATACCTCGATGCTCTCGATATCCTGAGGGTTGATATTCTCGATACCACCGTTCTGGATAATCATACCGTCTACTACATAGAGCGGAGTACTTTTGGCACCGATAGAGCGCTGACCACGGATGGTGATGCTACCCACTGTACCAGGACGCTGGGAGTTGGTGATATCCACACCGGCAGTCTTACCCTGCATACCCTCCAGGGCATCCTTTACAGGCATCGCTGTCAGGTCCTTTGAATCCAGGTGAGCCAAGGCTCCGGTCACATCGCTCTTGCGCTGCACACCATAACCTACTACCACGACTTCATCCAAAGCCTTGTTATCTTCCTGCAATGTTACCTTCAGATCGCTCTTTCCGGCAACGCTTATCTTTTGGGCAATATAGCCGATATATGAGATTTCCACAGTAGCATTCTTTGGCACATTGGTCAAAGTAAAGTTACCATCTAGATCAGTTACGGCACCATTGGTAGTGCCTACTACCTTAACACTGGCGCCAATGACTGGCTCGCCCATGTTATCTACAACTGTACCTTTTACTGTTTTAGCTTGCTGTACTACATTTGTAGCCGCATTCACCTGAGTTGCTCCTACAGGGGAGAACATCAATGCTGAGCAAAAAAGAGTAACAGGCAAAACAGACTCTTTAAAAAATAGTTTGTTGTCCATGTCTTATTACGTTTTTTGGTTTATTTGTTATTATTTCGGTCGCAAAAGTACACTAATTCTAGCCAACAATACTTAATATTTTGGCTATTCACCCTTATTATTTGACATTTATTAGTTTTTTTGCCATTTTCGTTCATGTTCAAGCTTCGGAAGGGAGGGAGGAAGGGGAGTGTTCAAGAGTTAAAGGAGTTAAGGAATTAAGGAATTAAGGAGTTAAGACGTATGTCTTGCTGCTTAAAAAACTACGCCAAAAAGACTATTGTCTTAACTCCTTTAACTCCTTAACTTCTGAACACTTCTGAACCTGCGAAACTTCTATATATATAATTAAGGTGTACCCCCCGGCTAGATGATGGTAATCCAGACGGATTCACCCTTTCCCCTCGCTTCGCCGATGCACTTCTTCAGGCGATGCAGCCAGATGCGGGAGTTCACCACCATGCCCTTCTGCCTGTTCTCGCCCACCAGGATGCAGCCCTGGGTATCGTCGGGATAGTTGCCGGCATGGATGCGGATGCCCTCAAAATCGGGCACACCCTGAAGATACGGCAACCACTCCTTGAAACGGGGCGATAGGGTAACGAGCAGAGGATAGGTGCCTTCGGGTATGGCGGTATGTCCCTTCATCTTCTGCGCCTTCTTGCCCGATACCCTGCCCAGGCGCACGTTCTCCTCCTCAGGCTGCAGTTCCACGCCCTTCAGATTGCGCCACGTCGGCTCCAGGGTATCGCAGAAATAGTTCTCCTCCGACAGCAGCTTGCCGTCTACCGTGTGTTCAAACCATCGCTTCAGCTGGGGATGCGCCCAAGAGGAATGCACCTTCCGCTCTACCTCCTCATCCTTCAGGATAAAGAGGCGTCCGATGGTATAACTGTTCTTTTTAGCTATACGCTTCAATACAATTTCCATAAATTTCAATTAATTAAAGTTTAGGAATCAAGCTCCTGACCGTCATGACGGTATTTGAGCTTCTTAAAACTGTAACTTCTGTAACCGTAACCGTTTTTGCCGTCCTCAGATTCCATGCGCACGATATACTTGCGATAAATCCATTGCTTGATGACGTTCTTGCAGCCCTGCGCTTTCAGTCCGTGTTCCAGACGGATGGCTTCCAGCTGCGGTTCGGTGAAGACATCGGGCAGAAGCTGCAGGATATTCTCCGGTCCTCGCTTTGAACTCTTCTCTGCAGTGCTCGCCTCCTTGGCTATCATATCCCCGAAGAAACGCATCTTGCAGTAGAGGTCGTAGCGCTCGCTCCAGCGGATGAAATCATCTATTTCCGGCTCCCATCTGTAGCCGTTTGCCACATAGAGCACGCACGCCTTCAGATAGGCGATGACGTTGGCACGGAACGAGAAATTCTCGAAGATGCGGTTCTGCGAGGTACGGGAAAACTCGGCATTCTCGTTCTTCAATACCTCGGCAAGCCGATACGCCTCTTCGCATTCCACCAGCCCCGTTGCCATACAGAGATTTTCGATGTAGGGCTTCAGGGCTTTTCTGAATTCATCATCGTAGGTTCCATATACCGGGATGTCCTCACCGATATCACGCTCCGGAATGGTACTGAAATTGATACGGCTCAGCGGACCGTCGGTCAACACCTTGGAGAAATAGCGCTGCCCCTTGTCAATGGTGGTGGAAGCATTCCAGTTGAAACGGATGGTGACACGCTCGGTTACGCTCTGGGTTCCCACACGAGTCTGACCATATTGATTATCTGGGTCGAAAGCGAGACACATGATGCGGAACTGCTGATTGCCGATACCCTTCAAAGCATCAAACTGGTCGATCTCATTGAGCGAAGTATAAAGAAAATGCTCCTTAGCTTCAGCGGTACGCATCACGAAGGCAGGATTGGTCATATCGGCATCAATCTCCTGAATAATCAGATTTTCAGGGCGCTTGCGCTTGTCCTTGTTGGCACCCTTGCGCATCATTTCGTCCTTCCATTCCTTCTCACGTTTCAGGTTTTCAGCATCTCTTTTGCGGATATCCTCCATGATGAAATCGATAGGTTTCTGCACGCAGCTCTTTCCTGCTCCAGTACCGGCAAGCAGCACGCTTGACAAGGTTGCCTCATGCTCCACGTTGTCGATATATCTGAATCTCGTCTGCCACAGATGGGTGGCGAGAGGAGGGAAGATGGCGCAAGCCACGGCTGGCTGATAAATCTCCGGTGTCTTCGAGATAAGTAACTCCACCAGCTTCGGCAGCTTCTTCGGCATCGGTGGAGGGGCGGGATACTCTTCTTCGTTACTTTGAACTCCGTTACTTTGAACTTGGAACATTGAACTTTGAACTGTATGATTACCCGCCAGGCGTTCACGTTCCGGGGATTTGCAATCCCCGGCAAGCAAGCTCTTAGCCGCCTGCTCCGCCAAGGCATTCACCCGAATCACATCCCTAGAGAACGGCTTCGAGCTGTCGCCATATTTCGCATAGAAATCATGGATAAGCTGGAGGCAGTCAGGTTCCTGATAATAGCTTGGCATCTTCTCTGCCACCACCTTCATCAGCTCCTCTTCGCTCATCACTCGTGATGCTCCGGCACTCATGATGGCAAGCAGGGAGGAATGTCTGGACCCCACGGTGTCAATATTCATCCCCTTCAGTCCCGCAGATTCTTGAAACAGGTCGAAGGCTATCAGATTCTTCTCACTGGCAGAACCTGCTTCTGTGGCTGCCACTCTGCCAGCATTCTGAGCATCTCCAGCAGGGCTGAGATGAGAATCATCAACACGATTGCTATCACCAGGTTGGGCAGGCTGAATAGCAGAGCCAGAAGAAACAGCGTTATCGCCACTAGTGCCCGGAAGTCTATTGTCTTCACTTTGAACATTGAACTTGGAACTTGGAACTTTATGATTACTTTGAACTTTGAGATTTGAACTTGGAACTTTATGATTACTATCATTAGGTACTTGCCCCTGAAAGTCCCCCACCAGGCGTTCCGGGGATTTGCAATCCCCGGCAAGCAAGCTGTAGCGAGCCGTCCCCTTACCGTCAATCGTAAGCCCACGCTTCAAGAAAGCCTCTCTACGGGCTTTCAGCTCCTCTGCGGGCAGCACCCCATACCAGTCCTTGGAGCGGTAAATCTCCGAGTCTTTATCCGTGATATAGATCATTCTTTCGGGCGAGATGCAGCTCTCATCATAAGGCACGCCCAGCGCCTCACAATACGCCTTCTGCGTCTCCTCGATGGTCATCCCCATCGGCATACGGATGTCGATATGCAGCTTCTTTCTTGCCGAATACTCCAGGTGCAGCAGCTTTCCTTTCCAGATGCTGTCGCTGCAGTTCAGCTCGCGCGCCTTCTCCAGCGCCTGCTCCACAAACTCCTTATCATCCACATCCACGGTAGTCTGAAAAAGGAAAGCCGTAGGGTCAGCATTGCTCTGCGATCTACGGTTTTTCAGAAAACGGTAGTAGTGAGCACAACGGAAGGGCAACTGCCCCTTAATTCTCTGTCGTGCCTTGGCGAGCTGGGCAGCATCAGTCCTGTCCACGCTGCGAATGGACTTCTCGCCACGAATCTGCAGCACCATCTCGTGCAGCCATGGCAGCGAGATGGTCTTGTCATAAGCTGAGAGCGGCTGGCAGCTTACGCTGCCCTTATTCCCCCCTCGGAACCCATTGAATGCAATCCAATGTTGCATCGTTTCATTTTTCATGTCCATAATAATATTAAAAAGAAATTAACGCCAAAGCCCCCCTCCTCCAGAAGAAAGCCCCTCCAGAAGGAGCAAGGAAGGAACGAAGGAGGAGCGAAGAAGGGAGCCGCAGAAGGAGCAAGGAAGCCCCCTCTGAGCCACCGTTCCAGGCGTTTCCAACGCCTGGTCCCCTTCCTCAAGTCCCCCGCCAGAAGCAGACCCCCTCCTTCTTTACCCCAGGCTCTTCACCTCGTACATCTCCGCGAGCTCCCAGTAACGATGCGCCAGGTCGTGAATAAACTTCCTGCCCTTTTCGGTCCATACCAGATAGGTATGCGTCACCGCCTTGCCCATCTTCTCCTTTCTTCCGTCGCAGTTCGGGTCCAGAAAGGCTTGATAACGGGTGCGGCTCTTCGCCAGTCCCATGTGCGCATACTCCGCATAGAGCAGATACTGCCCACTCTGGTAATACTGCACATGCAGCGCACAGAGCGAGCGGTTCAGTTCCTGCGCCGTGATACCCAGCTCCTTCGCCACCTGGGTGGTGGTGAAGCACGAAACGGAATCCAGCACATTGTCGCTGTAAATCGCCTTAGGCAGAAGCCCGTCCACCTGCTTCTCCAGGTTGATGACGTTCTCGCCCTGGATAGAAGCCCATCTCGTCTGCTCATCCAGCACTCCGTTGAGACGTCTGATCTCCACATCCTGCTCGTCGATGAGTTTCTTGTCAAGTCCCAACTGCACTTCCTGCTGATGCAGCAGTTTCTTCTGCTGCTCCAGCAGCATCTCCTTTTCCTTCAGGGTAGCACGGAGAATCTCCTCGGCATTGCGAATCATCTCCTCCTCGCTCTCCCCTTCATGCACCGGGATATAACCGCCCGTCTTGCGAATCTGAGGCAGCACCACCGAGGTAACCCAATCCTTGAACTTCAAAGCCGAAGCCAACTTAGAACCGAGCACCAGGGCATAAAATCCGCTCTCGTTGACGAAGTTCATCTGCACGTTCTGCACCTTTCCTTCAGAAACGCCAAAACGATTTTTGACAGTTCTAGCAATGCGGTATTTCGCCGTATCGCTAGACCTAACATGCTGTCTTACAGCGTCTGTAGCTCTCTTATATCCCAGCGCATCACACAAATCCTTAGCACAGAACCAAGGCTCGCCCTTCTCATCAGTAGCGGTACGAACCATTCCGAACTCCGGATTTTCAAACACACACACAGGTGCAGCCACCTTCTTATTTTTAGAAGACTGTGCACCACACTTGGCAGGGCTAGCAGCCTTGCTGCCCCCCACCTTCTGATTCATTAAATTTGTCATAATTAATAAATTTAAATGTAAATAATTGAACTTTTCGCAAGTAAGCCCCTTAGAACATATCATAAAGTTCAATGTTCAATGTAAAAAAATAATTGTATCAACCTTGTCAAAGAACGATGGGCTGATACGCTGCGCCACTTACAACATGGCAGGAAACCTATCCCAGCAACCTGGCGATAGGAAACGGAAAAGCCCCAGACCTCAGAACCGGTATCGTTCTGAAATCTGGGGCAAATGTACGGCGATATTTTGGATAAAAAATAGGGCGTACCCGTACGGTCGTACTAGTACTACTTATCCAAAAGCCGCATTATCGTAAATATTCTTTGATTTTTTCACCAAAATCCAATATAGAAGGCATAGAAAGCGCATCATTATAACGGGTTCTCATCACAGAAGGCTTCATATTCCAAAATCTCGAAAACACCTTCCATACATTATTTATCCCCAATGCAACGGATATCTGAAAAGCAAGATATGCTTTCTGATAATTGGAAAGATTGAGTGGTTGGAAATTCTCATCTAAAATCTCCTCCTTATATAATCTCATCAGGATTCTTGCCGCCTTCTCACTCTTTAATTCTTCAGGCAACTGAGGGATAAAAGGCAGAAGCGGCATAACTTTCTGAGAAAAACCAGATTTATCTTCTCCTTTATCCTTACCTTCATTCACATCCTCAAAGTCAGCTTCATTGAGATTGCTATCTGATGAAGAACCAGATGATGCTTTATCAGAAGACCCACCGAAGATGTTGTTACCAAAATGCCAATCTGGTGCATTTTCGAAATTAACATTTAAGTTTATTGTCATCATTCTGCAGATTAACTAGTTGTTGAACACTTGTAGTCATCTCCAACATGCGCTTGCCGTTGAGAGAAACTACGATACATACACTCAGGCTGATTACGCCTAAATTAGAAAGCGCAATCAAAAGAAATAAAATTGTTTTAGTCATAATACTCCCTTATTAAATCTCTTTTATGAAGAAGTGACTAAAAACTACCCTTAGCTAGTTAGAGAAGGTAGCCCTCATGATTTTCACGAGGTGAGGCAGCTATTAGACGTCGCTGGCGATACCAGCAGCACCTCAAGAATTCATGTAATTACTTTCATTTATCAATTTTTAAGTTTTTGTTGTTGTTTATGTTATCTTTTACCTATTTTACTGGGCCTGATTCACAATACTGACGGAGATCAACTTTCTTCCTAATCAAATCTTTCACCTTTTCGGCTCCAGGTCCATAGATTTCTTCATATTGTCTTTGCAGTTGCTTAATGCGTGCAAGTCTTTCGTCTCTATCCTTGATATGCTTTTTAGATTTGTAGTTGTCGACTGCCTCATGTTCAACATGAAGATAGTGACCTATTACATAGCAGAATTTTGCAATGGTTTCAAACTTTATGTTAGGATCGAAATCTAGGAATTTCCGAATCGTATCATAAGCAACATGAAAATCCTTCACGATTGATTTTCGGGGAGAAATATCCTCATCAATCATGATACCGAGAAGAGTTCCGATGCTCTCGATATAAGCTAATTTCACCGACCGGATAGCCAGAGATTCTGTATTTTCTGTTTCTGTTGTCTTTACAGCCATTGCTAATTTTATTTTATTCGTGTAAAATTAGCAATAATCGGCGGAACCCGCAAGCGTTTTACGTCTCCTTAGGACGTAAAAAGAGTGCTACTTTTTTAATGATTCTCAGAAAAGTATACAAAAAAAGGGAGAAAGTGCGCAATTATAGCATCACTTTCTCCCCTTACCTATTCTTCATCAATTTTCAACCTTTAAGATATTAGCCCACTTTAAAAAGGGGCATATTTTGAATTCAGTCTGACCAGTGTGGTCATTCTGAGTGAAACATAGCAATCGGCTCCGCTGGTGAATATCTGTCGAGAAATCGCTTTGAAAGAGCCGAAAGCTTCTCTGATAGGCCCGAAAAGGGCAAATATCGATCTTTG
>ERZ773248.1266-NODE-1266-length-22723-cov-18.299188_pt1 | contig 22723 bp, 19 predicted proteins | sample MGYA00580518_ERZ773248 | MGnify/ENA primary metagenome ERZ773248 (study PRJEB29015, sample SAMEA2737762) | human gut metagenome | biome: human gut; feature: human-associated habitat; material: faeces | place: China | collected 2012 ...
TCTTTCTCTGCCATACCTTCCATTCAGCACACTTGTAGGGGCGGCCTTTATGGCCGCCCGCGGGCGACCACAAGGGGCGCCCCTACCCCTGGCAAACAATCAGGCCCCGGCGTCCGCACCGTTCGGTGCAGACGCCGGGGCCAATTTGACATAGATTAGAACTCCGCGTTGCCCACGGTGCGGGGGTGGGGCAGCACGTCACGGATGTTGGAGATTCCGGTCAGGTACATGACCATGCGCTCAAAGCCCAGGCCGAAGCCGGCGTGCTTGCAGCCGCCGTAGCGCCGCAGATCCAAGTACCACCAATAATCCTCGGGGCGCATGCCCAGCTCCTGGATGCGGCCCTCCAGCAGCTCCAGCCGCTCCTCGCGCTGGGAGCCGCCGATGATCTCGCCGATGCCGGGCACCAGGCAGTCGCAGGCGGCCACGGTCTTGCCGTCGTCGTTGAGGCGCATATAGAAGGCCTTGATGTCCTTGGGGTAGTCGGTGACGAACACGGGCTTTTTGAAGATCTGCTCGGTGAGGTAGCGCTCGTGCTCGGTCTGGAGGTCGGTGCCCCACTCCACCTTGTAGTCGAACTTGTCGTTGTTCTGTTTGAGCAGCTTCACCGCCTCGGTGTAGCTCACCCGGCCGAAGTCGGAGGAGGCCACATGCTCCAGCCGCTCCTTGAGGCCCTTGTCCACGAAGGAGTTGAAGAAGTTGATCTCGTCGGGGCACTTCTCCATGACGGTGCGGATGATGTGCTTGATCATGGCCTCGGCCACGTCCATGTCGCCCTTGAGGTCGCAGAAGGCCATCTCCGGCTCGATCATCCAGAACTCGGCGGCGTGGCGCTGGGTGTTGGAATTCTCCGCCCGGAAGGTGGGGCCGAAGGTATACACGTCGCCGAAGGCCATGGCGAAGTTCTCGGCGTTGAGCTGGCCGGAGACGGTCAGGTTGGCGGGCTTGCCAAAGAAGTCCTGGCTGTAGTCCACCTTGCCGTCCTCGGTGCGGGGCGGGTTCTCCAGGTCCAGGGTGGTCACCCGGAACATCTCGCCGGCGCCCTCGCAGTCAGAGGCGGTGATGATGGGGGTGTGGACATAGACGAAGCCCCGGTCCTGGAAGAAGCAGTGGATGGCGTGGGCCGCCACGCTCCGCACCCGGAAGGCGGCGGAGAACAGGTTGGTGCGGGGCCGCAGGTGGGCGATGGTGCGCAGGTACTCCACGCTGTGGCGCTTTTTCTGGAGGGGGTACTCGGGGGCGGAGGGGCCCTCCACCGCCACGGAGGCGGCCTTCACCTCCAGGGGCTGCTTGGCCTCCGGCGTGAGTACCACAGTGCCGGTGACGGACAGGGCCGCGCCCACGTTCTGTCCGGCGATCTCCCTGTAGTTGTCCAGGGCGTTGGCATCCAGGACGATCTGCAGGTTCTTGAAGCAGGAGCCGTCGTTGAGCTCCACGAAGCCGAAGGTCTTCATATCCCGGATAGTGCGGGCCCAGCCGGACACCAGCACCTCTTTCCCGCCGAACTGCTCCTGGTCGGCAAAGATCTGTGCAATTTTTATGCGTTCCATTGGTCGCTCCCTCTATTCTTAAAAATAAAGTATCAATGGGTAGTAGTATACCATTTTTCAACCATTTTGCAAGGGCTGAGGGAAAAAAGGCAGGACTACCTCCGTTCGGGTCCGCCGAAGATAAGCGCCTCCCGCGCTCCGTCGGACAGGGTACGGTCGCGGAACCCGTAAAGGAGGACCCCCAGGGCGGCCAGGGCGGCGGCCAGGGCGTACTCCAGGCCGTCCAGCGCGCCGGGGCTGAACGGGAGAAGGATGTTGCCCGCCAGAAAAACGGAGGCGGCCACCCCCAGCACAGCCGTCACCCGCCCGCCGGGCATGCGCACCGGGCGGCGGAGGTCCGGCCGGGCGCGCCGCAGGCGGAGCACCGCGGCCAGGGACATGATCCACATGACGATGGTGGCCAGGGAAGCGATGTTGATGAAGGGCAGAAAGAAGAGCCTGCCCGTGAAGGGGGTGAGCACCACGAAGGCGGCGGTGAACCGGATGCAGCGGGCGGGGGTGCCGTATTTCGGGTGGAGGGCGGAAAACGCCTTCGACACCAGTGCAAAGCGGGACAGGCCGTAGAGCATCTGGGCGGAGGAGTAGAGGGTGGAGTTCATCACCCCCACCGCGCCCACAAAGGCGGTGGCCAGGAAGAGCACCCGCACGGCGGGCACGCCGGTGATGGACACCAGCACGTCGGCGAAGGGGGCGGTGCGGCCCACCGCCTCCCGCCAGGGCATACACCCGGCCACAGCGGTGGACACCAGGCAGAGGATGCCCGTCACCAGGAACAGGCAGGTGATGAGGGCGGCCCCCGCCTTGCGGGCGGCGGGGCCGGAGGCGTCGGCGGCAGCCTTGGACACCGTCTCCCACCCGGCCACGGAGAACACCAGCAGGGACAAAAGGGAGGCCGAGCCGGCAAAGTCGAAGTCCAGCCCCCCATCGGAGGCGTACACCGCCGGGTCGAAGTGGGTAAAGCACACCGCCAGCCCCACGGCACACATGATCAGCAGCACCACCGTGGCCAGCTTGGCCAGGGAGGCGCACACGTTGGCCCCCCGGAGCTGCACCCACAGGATGGCCCCCGCCAGGGCCAGTTGGATGGCCACATTGGGCAGGGTGACGGGGAACTCCCCCAGCTCATAGAGCACCGCCGTCCGCCCCAGGGCGGGGAACAGCTCATCCAGCAGGGAGACGGCGGCCAGATCCACCCAGCAGAACACGATGGTGTTCATCAGGATGCCCGCCCACCCCACGGCGAGGCCCCCCCGGCTGCCGAAAGCGGCGTAGGAGTACACCACCTCGCCGCCGGGCAGGGGGAGCATGGGGATGGCTTCCATGTAGGCGAAGGCAAACGGCAGTTCAATGATGATGCACAGGGCGAAGGCCACCACCAGATTGAGCGGTCCCCCCGCCGTCTCCAGCCACGTGCCCGTCAGCAGCAGCCAGCTCGTGCCCAGCATACACCCGATCCCCATGGCCACCAGGCCGAAATAGCTGATGCCCTTCCCGCCGGTCTTTCCCATTCAGATCCCTCATTTTTCCTCAGATAAACCTATTATAGCACCTCCCGGCCGGTTTTCCCAGCCCCCCGGCCCGACTTTCGCAGAGAGGCTGCCCACACCAGCCACGCCAGTGCGCTCCCCAGCAGCGGCGCGGCACACCACCACAGGAGCAGGAACCATCCCATGACCATCCAGCCCGCCGCGCTCAGGAAGAGCACCCCTGGCACCGCCAGAAGCGCCAGAGGCACCAGAAGCCGCCACACCGCCCTGGCCCGCCGGCACAGCAGCAGCTGGAGAAAGAACATAGGGAACGCATGGAAGTACAGGAGCAGGAGCTGGTGCCAGGGCGGTATGTTCAGAGGCAGATCGGAAAAGGCCGCAGTATAGACCGCCATGGTGACCGCGAAGCACCCCAGAAGCCATTGATCCGTTCGTCTCATAAGCACACATCCTCTCTCTTCACCGGGAGCTGCCGGTGACGGCTCCGCAGGCCCATAGGGCGGGGGCTTGCCCCCGCCGCTTTTCAAAGGGCGCCCGGCGCAGCTCCACCCCAGGTGCGTCCGGAAAAGGCATCCGGCCCGTTAACCCGTTCCGCCCCTCTCCCGGGGATACGCCCCCGCCGCGTTGCCCAGCAGGGCGGAGAGGGCGGGAACGAGGCAGAGCGCGGGAGTCCGCTTTCCTACCACGATCAGTAGGCACAGGGCGCACGCCACGGGGAAGAGGGGGCACAGGCCGTGCCGCTTTCCCAGGGACATCCCTATGGCGAGGCAGCCAAAGGGCAGGAGATAGACCCCCGCCAGCACCGTGGCTAATTCCCCGGCGAGGCCGCCCAGCAGGGCGGGCAGAAGGGTGCAGGCCAGCAGATACCAGGGGAGCCAGAGGACTGTAGCCCTCAGATTGAGGCGAACCGGGCCGGGCGCAGAGCGCCAGACCAGGGCGGGGATGGCCAGAATCGCCAGCCAGCACGCCAGCGCAACCATCACTCCCCCGCGCCTCCCCTCCGCCGCCGCAGTGCCGCGCCGGTCAGGCCGCCCGCCAGGGCGGCGAGAAAGGCGATGGGGAGCATGTCGGTGTCGGCCACATTGGACACCAGCCTTGCCAGCAGGGCGAAGCAAAACAGGAACCCCGCGCACGCCACGGGATAGAGGGGGCAGAAGCCCTGCCGCTTCCCCAGGGACAGGGCGGAACAGAAGGCGCCGACGGGCAGCAGGAGGTAGGGGTAGAGCAGGCCGGAGAGCACCGGCACGTCGCCGGCGTCGCACAGCCGCAGCACAAAGGGCAGAAGCAGACACAGCAGGGCGGCGAAGGGGACATAGGGCAGGGTCTCCCGCCAGTGGAACAGGGAGGGCCCGGGGGCCAGGCCCAGCCGCTCCCGGATGGCGGACACCTCCGCGTACCAGCCCACCCAGCGGCCCAGCCACACCAGCAGATACACCAGCGCCAGGGGCACCAGGAAGGCCGCCGTCTCACGCACACCGAAGTTGAGCCCCACCCACAGCCCCACGGTGGCCGCCGTCAGGGCGAAGTGGGCCAGCGTCCGCCCCACCAGGGCGGAGCCGTCCCCGGCGAAGGGTAGGGTGGCCACCCCCACCTCCGCCCCGAACAGGGCGTAGAGAGCGAAGGACAGGGCAATCCCCACCCCCTCCAGCCCGCGGGGGAAACCGCAGTTCAGGAACGCCAGCGCGAGGGCGCTGGGCGAGCCCGCTATGAGAGACCCCGCCGCCCAGGCCGCCAGCCCGCCGCCGGCCATCCCCAGCAGAGCCCCTGCCAGCGCCCGGTGGAGGGCCCTCCTCTTGTCGTCGAACAGCATGTCGTTCCCTCCTTTTTACAGTCCCAAAGCCTCTTTGATCTTCCTCACGTACCGCCGGGACACATAGCTCACCGCGCCGCCCTCCAGCGTCACCCGGATGGTGCCGGTAAGGGAGAGATCCAGGGCAGTGATCTTCCGCAGGCTGATGATCTCCGAGTGGGAGATGCGCACGAAAGTGTGCCGGTCCAGCCGGCCCTCCAGCTCGTACAGCCGCTCCTTCAGGTCGTACACCCCGCCGGAGGTCTGGCACTTCACGCCCTTCTCCTCGCCGTAGCAGCGGAGGATGTCCTCCGCGGCCAGGGGAACGGCCCGGCCCCCCTGCCAGCCGACGAGGACGCCGCCCCCCTCCAGCCGGGCGGCCAGAGCCTTCACCTCATCGGTGAGGGCGGGGGCGTTGATCACAACCGACACCCCGCTGCAGCCCGGGTCGATGCGCAGCTCCACCTTCATGCCCTTCCCCCCTTTCAACCCCACTATAGCGAAAAAAGGGCCGTCTGTCCACCGATTTCGGACAGACGGCCCCAATGGGCGGATATTCGGTTTGCTCCCCGCCGGGGCGCACCGCAGAGACCGGATGCTCCGGGTTCAGCGGAACAGGGCGCTCGCCCTGTCCCCTGTAGGGGCGACCCTCGTGGTCGCCCGTGGGCGGCCAGAAAGGCCGCCCCTACGCGATGGCCTCCGCCCCCACCTCATAGGTCCAGGTGCCGTCGGCATTCTGCCGGGCGGTGCAGTCGGTAAAGAAATACGCCCCCAGGCCGGAGGCCCACTTCTGCGCCTCAAAGCCCTCCTCGGCGGAGCCGGACAGGGAGAACAGGCAGCCGTTTTCCCAGCGGTAGAGGGCCACGCTGTCCTCGTACCCCTCCGCCGGCTCGGTCATGGAGGTGAGGTAGCCCGCCTCCCAGATCTCCTCCAGAGTACCGGTGATGGGCATCAGGCCGTGGGCGTTCCCAAACACCCAGGCCAGGGCGGATTTCTCACTCTCAGCCAGGTCGGTGAGGCCGGAGAGATCCACCCCCAGCTCCTCCAGCCCTGTGTTGAGGGCAGTATCTACCTCCCACAGGTCGGACAGCACCTGGAGATACAGCCCGCAGCGGTCATCCGCCGGCTCCTCCAGCACGGTCACGCCGGTCACATGGCCGAACTTGGCGGGATAGGTCTCCAGAATCATTCCGTCAAACCCGACCTCCACCATCGCCCCGTCAGCCAGGGGCCCATCCACCGCCAGCCCCTCTGTATCCAGGGTATACACGTCCCCCGCGCCCCCCGGGCCAGCCAGCACCAGCTCCCCTTCCTCCGCCCCATCCACAATGCGGCAAGTCATTTTTTCGGGAGCCCCCGCAGTCAGGCCGGGCTCCTCCGAGGGGGAGCCCGCCGGGGTTCCCCCCGCGGGGGCGGCCTGGTTTCCGGTGGATGCACACCCGGCCAGCAGGAGCACAAGGGCGAACAGCAGCAGGCTTTTTTTCATGGAACATTCCTCCTTTCCCCTCTTGGACGGCGGGACGTGGAAAAAGTTCCTGAACCGGGGAGATTCCTCTTGACAGAGGCCCTCTATAAGCATATGATTATATCAACAGCTTATGTTTAGGAGGAGAGGCCATGACTCAGCGGGAACGGCAGATTCTCAAGTGGATTGAGGAGAACCCCCTGATCTCCCAGCAGGAGCTGGCGGACAAAGCGGGCATCGCCCGCTCGTCGGTGGCGGTACACATCTCCAATCTGATGAAGCAGGGCCATATCGCCGGCAAGGGCTACATCGTCCGCACCGCTCCTTATGTGGTAGTCGTGGGCGGCGTCAACCTGGACATCGGCGGGCGGCCCCACGGGGAACTGGTGGCGGCGGACTCCAACCCTGGCCAGGTGCGCATGAGCCTGGGGGGCGTGGGGCGCAACATCGCCCACAACATGGCACTGATGGGGCTGGACGTGCGGATGCTCACCGCCTTCGGCGACGATATGAACGCCCAGCGCATCGCCGCCTCCTGCGGCGAGCTGGGCATCGACATCAGCCAGTGCCTCACCGTGCCCGGCGGGGCCACCTCCACCTATCTGTTCATCACCGACGGGCACGGGGACATGGCCCTGGCGGTCAGCGACATGGAGATCTATGAGCATGTCACCCCTGCCTTTCTGGCCGGGCGGGCCCGGCTGCTCCAAAATGCCCAGCTCCTGGTGGTGGACACCAACATCCCGGCCCAGTCCATCGCCTGGCTGGCAGAGAATATCCGCCTGCCCATCTTCGCCGACCCGGTGTCCACCGCCAAGGCGGAGAAGCTGCGCCCCGTGCTGGGGAAGCTCCACACCCTCAAGCCCAACCGGCTGGAGGCGGAGCTGCTCTCGGGCGTGTCCATCACCGACGAGGCGAGCCTCAACGCCGCGGCCGACGCCCTGCTGGCCACCGGCCTGCGGCGGGTATTCATCAGCCTGGGGGGCGACGGGGTGTTCGCCGCCGACCACAGCGGGCGGGTACACGTGCCCTGCTGTCCCGGAGAGATGGTGAACACCACCGGCTGCGGCGACGCGGGCATGGCCGCCATCGCCTGGGCCTATCTGGAGGGCACCGGGCTGGAGGACACCGCCCGGGCCGCCATGGCCGCCGGGGCCATCGCCATGGAGAGCGCCGAGACGATCAACCCCGACATGAGCGCCCGGCTGCTCCGCCAGAGGGCGGGCTTCGGGGAGGGAGTGGAGACGCCTTGACCTTCTGGACCGCGCAAATCCTGGGGCTGACCGGCTCCCTGCTCGCCTTCACCGCCGTCCAGACCGGCGGCCGCCGGAAGATCATCGGCCTTCAGCTTGTGTGCTGCGTGCTCTGGGTCGTCCAGTACGTGCTGCTGGGGGCGTGGACGGGGGTGCTCATCAACCTGCTGGGCCTGGCCCGCGGCGTGGTGTGCGCCTACAACGACCGGCCCTGGGCCCGCAGCCGCCTTTGGCTGGCCCTCTTTCTGGCCTGCTATGGGGCGGCCCCCCTTCTCACTTGGGACGGCCCCTACTGCCTTCTGCTGGGCGTGGCCATGATGCTCACCACTGCTGCCCTCTGGACGCGGAACATGCGCCTGACCCGGCTGCTGTTTCTCCTCAACTCCCCTCCGGTGTTCGCCTACAACCTGATCGCCGGCTCCTATACCGGCGCCGCCATCGAGGTGGCCGCCTTCTGCTCCTTCGCGCTGGCCGTGTGGCGCTTTGATCTCCGCCGCCCGGCCGCCGGCCCTTCCTCTCCGGCCTGATCACTCCGCAATCCGTATTTTATAAATATATTTTACAGGAGGTAATCACCATGAATCTCAATCCGTATCTGGACGTCGCCCCTGAAGTAGCCGCCGCTGTGGCCGCGGGCAAGCCTGTAGTCGCCCTGGAGTCCACCATCATCTCCCACGGCATGCCCTACCCCCAGAACGTGGAGACCGCCCTCAAGGTGGAGCAGATCATCCGGGACAGCGGCGCGGTGCCCGCCACCATCGCCATTCTGGGCGGCCGCCTGAAGGCCGGCCTCACCGCCGAGGAGATCGAGTATCTGGGCAAGAAGGGCCAGGACGTGACCAAGGCCAGCCGCCGGGATCTGGCGGTGCTGGTCTCCCGCAAGGCCGACGGCGCCACCACCGTCACCACCACCATGATGATCGCCCACATGGCAGGCATCCAGGTGTTCGCCACCGGCGGCATCGGCGGCGTGCACCGCGGCGCCGAGACCACCATGGACATCTCCGCCGATCTGGAGGAGCTGGCCTCCACCCCCGTGATGGTGGTGTGCGCCGGGGCCAAGTCCATCCTGGATCTGGGCCTCACCCTGGAGTACCTGGAGACCCACGGCGTGCCCGTCCTCGGCTACGGCACCAAGGAGCTGCCCGCCTTCTACACCCGCAAGAGCGGCTTCGAGGTGGACTACCGGGTGGACACCCCCGCGGAGCTCGCCGCGGCCTTCCGGGCCTCCCTGGATCTGGGCCTCAGGGGCGGCATGCTGGTGACCAACCCCATCCCCGAGGAGTTCGCCATGGACCACGAGGTGATCAACAGGGCCATCGACGAGGCCGTCGCCCAGGCCAACGCCCAGGGCATCCACGGCAAGGCCACCACCCCCTTCCTGCTGGCCAAGGTGAAGGAGCTCACCGGCGGCGACAGCCTGGACTCCAACATCCAACTGGTGTTCAACAATGCCCGGCTGGCGGCCCAGACCGCCGCCGAGCTGTGCAGGCTGGGCTAAGTCCCCAATTCCCCAGGTCCCCTGTGCGTCCCAAACGCACAGGGGACCTTTTTTCGGTTTTGGCGGCGGAATATTTCTTTTTCTTAACATTCGCCCCCAATCCGTTGCATCCCGTCCGGCCGGGACGTATAATGGCTGGGAACGGAACAAAGTTTCTCCTTGTATGGAGCGAAAAGAGGCGATTTTGAATGGCGCGGATGCGGCATTTTCTCAAACGGTGCCCGGCGGTTCTGCTGAGCGCGGCCCTGCTGGCCGCTGCTGCCGGCACTGCCGCGGCGGCGGACACTCCCGCCCCCACCCTGGGCATCTACACCACCGGGGACATGGGGGGGCGGCTCTACCGTGAGGACCCCGTGACCGGGGAGGCAGTGGAGTACAGCTATCAGAATGTGGCCTCCGCCATGGAGGCGGAGCGGGCCTCGGTGGACGCCGCCCTGCTGCTGGACAGCGGTGACGCGGTGGACAACGGGCTGGTCCAGGACGGCGGCGCGGCGGAGGCCCTGGCCCTGCGGGCCATCGGCTATGACGCCCTGGTGCCCGCTGTGGGTGAATTCCGCTTGGGCCCGGAGGCCCGGGACGATTTCTTCGCCGCCCTGGGTGAAGCGTCGGAGGACGGCGCCCCGGTGCGCGTCCTCTCGGGCAACTACCTGGACGAGGACACCCAAAGCCCGGAGGAGGATGCCTACGAGGTCTTTACTGTGGAGCTGGGCCGGCGCGCGGTGCGCATCGGCGTGCTGGGCCTGGGCGCCATGGAGGCGCCGGAGGAGCTCCCCGAGTCCTTTGTCTCCGGCGTGCGCTTTGCCCACCGGGACAACACCTCCGGCAGCTATAGTTGGGAGTGGACCGGCTACTGGCAGGAGCGGCTGGAAAAGGAGAACTGCGACCTGGTGGTGGTGGTCTGCCACGCCGGACAGGACGAACTGGCCCGCTTTGCTGCGGAGACCACCGGCATCGACCTGCTGGTGGGCGGCCACGGCGAGGCGGCGGCGGAGACCCTCCAGAACGCCGACGGGGAGCCGGTCTCCCTGGTCAGCGGCGGCGGCACGTCCCTGACCCGCACCACAATTACCCTCTCCCCCAAGGGGGAGGCCGTGGTGGGCGAGAGCACCCTGCTCCCCCTGTCCGACTATGAGCCGGACGACCGCCTGAACAAGGCCCTATCCGCCGCCCAAAGCACAGCGTCTGACCGCATGCAGGCTGCCGTTGGCACCCTGTCCGGCGACTGGTCAGAGGAGGGCTCTCCCCTGTATGTGCAGAGCGCCACGGTGGATCTGGTGGCCGAGGCCATGCTGTGGGCCGCCGATGCCGACGCGGCCCTTCTCTCTCCCGCCGCCCTGGGCGGCGCTTCCGCCGCTTCCCGGTTCTCCGGGGAGGATGACACTGCGGTGCTCTCCCTGCGGGACTGCGCCGCGCTGGCCCCCGGGGACAGCCCCGTCGTCCTGGTGGAGCTCACCGGCGCCGAGCTGCGCCAGTGGCTGGACCGCAGCGCGGAGGCCTATCAGGCGGAGCCGGACGGCTCCATCTCCGGCGGAGAGGGTGCCGACGTGCTCTATGGTATGGACTACACCCTCTATCTGGGGGCTTCTGAGGGACAGCGGGTGGACGGCCTCGCCTTTAAGGGCGCTCTGGTGGACGACGGACAGACCTTCCGCGTAGCCGTGTCCGCCGACCGCCTGTCCGCCCCCGACTTCCCGGACTGCACCCCCCTCTGGTCCGCCGCCCGTGACAGCCGCTTTGCCGCCCAGAGCGGCATCCCCGCCGCAGTCCTGGCCGGGTATCTCTCCGAGCAGACCCACCTGCTGGGCATGCTCTCCCCCCAGCGGAGCAGCACATGGAGCCTCTACACCGGCTCCGTCAACGGCCCGCTGAACCGCCTGGAGTTTGTCACCATGCTCTATGAGATGGCCGGAAAGCCCAAGCCCGGAGCCAGCGCCGCCTTTATCGACGTGTCCAACAGCGACGCGGCGGTGTGGGCCGCCGAGACTGGCGTGGTCAGCGGCAACGGGACAGGCAAATTTCTCCCCACCCAGACTGTCACCCGGGAGCAGGCTGCCGTCATGCTCTACAATTACGCCAAATTCCTGGGGCTGAAAACCCCGTCCTCCGGCCCCTCCGCCACCGCGCTGCTGGACTGCGGCGAAATTGCGGTCTGGGCCCGCCCAGCGGTGGAGTTCTGTATCCGAACGGGGGCCCTCTCCGCCGCTGGACTGCGGGGGGACCTCTTCCTCCCCCGGGGCACCCTCACCCGCGGAGAGGCTAACCGCTGTCTGGCCGCCTTCGCGGACTACATCGAAGCCAACTGAAGCCAATAACAGCAGCCCCGGCGGACAAATCCGCCGGGGCTGTTCAGCCTGTCAAAAGAGTCTTTTCGACAGGCTGCTGGACATTTTGAAACTCCGAAAAAGTTTCAAAATGTCGTTTGATCCGACGCGAAAGGGAACCCTGACGGTTCCCTTTCACACTATCCCTCCCTCCGAACGCTTTAGAAGGAGGGTTAATGGGCAGCCTGAGCAGCTCCCGCGGACGAATCCGCCGGGGCTGCTTTCTATCCTCTCCTACTGCGATGTATCTGCCTCTATGGAGCGTTCGAGGGCCGCAATCCGGTCGTTCAATGCCTTTATGTCCGGCGCCTCCACCGGCGCGTTGCTCAGGCCGTAGACGGCCTTGAGGGAGAGGACGCGGTACACGCTCTCGTCCAGCCGCTCCATGGAGATGCGGCCGCTGTCCACCGCATCCACCAGGGCGGCGTGGGCCGCGGCCAGGTTGTCCGCGCTGTGGCACACCAACAGCAGGTCACATCCGGCCTCCACAGCCAGTACGGCGGCCTCCCCCATACCGTAGGTGTTGGAAATGGCCCCCATGGTCAGGTCGTCGGTGCATACCACGCCCTCATAGCCCATCTCCTCCCGGAGCAGCCCCGTCACCACCTCGGGAGACAGGGAGGCCGGGTTGTCCGGGTCGATCTGACTCAGGAGGATGTGGGCCACCATGACGGCAGGAGCCGGCTCCATAACCGGCTCTCCCCAGAACTGGCCGGAGAGAACCATGTCGAAGGGCACCAGCTCGCTCTGCCACAGATCCTCCAGGGTCTTGTCCACCACGGGGAGCGCCGTGTGGGAGTCCACCGCCGTGTCCCCGTGGCCGGGGAAGTGCTTCACCACCGGGATCACGTCGCCCCGCTCCGCCATGGCCTCCACCGCCCGGAAGCCGAAGTCGGTCACCCACTCCCAGTCGCCGCCGAAGGCCCGGTCGCCGATCACCGTGTTGTCGGGGTTTGACCAGATGTCTAGGCTGGGGGCGAAGTCCATGTTGAAGCCGAAGGCGGCGCACTCCTCTGCCAACAGCGCCCCATAGGCGGCTCCCACGCCCTCGGTGTCCAGAGTCTGCCCCACGCTCCAGGCGCTGGGGGTACGGCTCACCTCCGGCGGCATCCGGTCCACCCGCCCCCCTTCCTGATCCACGCAGAGGAACAGGGGGACATAGTCCCCGTTGAGCTCCTTCAGTCCGTTGGTGAGCGCCGCCAGCTGCTCCGCGCTCTCCACGTTGCGGCCAAAGAGAATCACGCCGCCCACCTGATAGCCCTGGATGGCCTGCACCGCGTCCTCCCCCGGCTCTGTGCCCTCGATCCCCGCCACCAAGAGCTGGGCCGCCTTCTGCTCCACCGTCATCCCCGCCAAGGCCTCCCCCACCCGATCGGGGGTGGGGGTGGGGGCCGGCTCTGGCGTGGGGGTGGGCAAAATGGTGGGCGCGGGGGCGGTGGGCTGAGTCGGTTCTCCCCCCTGTTTTTGACATCCGGCAGGCAGAGCGAATACAATCAGTAATAAAACAGCCAATAGCATCCGTTTTGTCATCGTTTTTTCCTCCCTTTCCGCCCCTTGGGCACATGCATGGCCCGCCTGCCTTTCCCCCGGCGCGGGGGCATCTCCTCCCGGCGCTCCGCCGGACGGGTGGGACGCGGGGCAAGCTGGCCGCCAGGCAGTATAAAATCGATCTGCCCGGTGGCGGGATCGGCGGCGGCGCACACCACCTCCAGGGGCATACCGAAGGTGTAGGCCGCCCCGCCCCCCTCCTCCGTCAGCGTGAGGCGGGTCTCGTCGTAGTGGTAGCCCCGGTCGGGCAGGGCCTCCACCCCCAGCAGGCCCTCCACCCCGCCGGGCAGCAGGACAAACAGGCCGAAGCGGGTGACGCCGGATACGGTTCCGGCAAAGGTCTCCCCTACATGGCCCGCCATGAATTCGGCCATGTAGCGTTTCTCAATCTCCCGCTCGGCGCTCTGGGCGGCCAGCTCCCGCTGGGAGGACTGCACCGCCGCCTTCTGGACCGCGGCGGCCAGCCTCCTCTCCACCCCGCCGGACAGCCTCCCGTCCAGCAGGGCGGTGAGGATGCGGTGGACCATCAGATCGGGATAGCGGCGAATGGGGGAGGTGAAGTGGCAGTAGTATTTGGCCGCCAGGCCGAAGTGCCCCAGGTTTTCCCCGTCGTACCGGGCCTTCATCAGGGAGCGGAGCACCATCATGGACACCGCCGCCTCCTCTGGCTTCCCCTTCGCCGTGTCCAGCAGCTTCTGGAGGGAGGGGCCGTCGGCCTCCTTCAAATCGTAGCCCAGGGGGGCCAGCATGGCCCGCAGCGTCTCCGCCTTGTCCGTGGAGGGCTTCTCGTGAACCCGGTAGACGCAGGGCTTGTCCAGCCGGTTCAGATGCTCGGCCACGCACTCGTTGGCCGCCAGCATGAAGGACTCGATGAGCCCCTCGCTGATCCCCGGCGTGCGGAGCACCACGTCCACCGGCGTGCCGCTCTCGTCGCACACCACATAGCTCTCCCGGGTGTCCAGCTCCAGGGCGCCCCGCCGCCTGCGGCGGCCCTCCAGCATCCGGGACAGCGCGGCCATGTCCTCCAGCATGGGGAGTATCCGGGCGTACCGCTCTGCCAGGGCGGGGTCGCTGTGGGCCAGCAGCGCGTTGCAGTCCTCATAGGTCATCCGCTCCGTGGTGCGGATGACGCTCTTGGCGATGGTGTGGTCCACCACCTCCCCCTCCGGCGTCAGGGTCATGACGCAGGACAGGGCCAGCCGGTCCACCCGGGGGTTGAGGGAACAGATGCCGTTGGACAGCTCCCGGGGCAGCATGGGCACCACCTGGTCGGCAAAGTACACCGAGGTCCCCCGCTCCCAGGCCTCCAGATCCAGGGCGGAGCCGGGGCGCACGTAGTGGCTCACGTCGGCGATGTGCACCCCCAGCACCCAGCGGCCCAGGCCGTCCCGCTCCAGGCTCACCGCGTCGTCCAGATCCTTGGAGGAGGCCCCGTCAATGGTGATCATCACCCTGTCCCGCAGGTCCAGCCGCCCGGCGACGGCGCTCTCCTCCACCGACTGGGGGGCGGCCTTGGCCTCGAGCATCACGGCGTCGGGGAATTCCCGGTCGATCTCGTACTGGTACAGGAGGGCGGCCACGGCGCTCTCCCGGTCCCCGGCGGGGCCGAACACCTCCCGCAGGGTACCCATGGGCGGGTGCTTGGCGCTTCCGAAGCTGGTCATGGCCACGGCGGCCCGGTCCCCGGCCCGCACCCCCTTCCGCTTGGTGAGCACCTGGATGGGGCCGGGCAGCCGGTCACTGTCCGGCCGGAGCCACAGCCCCCGGTTGTGCCGGACCAGCACGCCGGTGACCGTCTTGTTGGCCCGCTCCACCACGGCGGTAATCCGGGCGGTGCGCCGCCGGCCCTCCTCCCCTCCCTCGTCCTCCGGCCGGGCCAGCACCCGGTCGCCGTGCCACGCGCCGCCCTCCGCCCGGGGCGGAATGAACCAGTCATCCTCCCGCCCCCCGCCGTCCTCCGGTACCAGAAAGCCGAAGCCCCGGCTGGTGGCCTGATAGATTCCGGCGAGCCCGCCGGCCTGCTTATCCTGTTTCATATCATCGTTCCCTTTCTTCCGCACTCCGGTCCTCCGGCCGGGATGCTCCGGGTGCCGCCGCCCACAGGCGCGGCGTCTGCTGCTATTGTACCATAATTTTGTCTCATCCGGCATCGAAAGATACAAAAACCGCCCTCCCGAACGGGAGGGCGGTTTTTGTGCTTGTTAGAGCAGGCACATGACAAAGGTAATTACCACAAAGCCGATGGCCACCCATTTGGTCAGCTTGGCCAGCTTGGCGTCCCAGGTCTTGGCCCGGTTCTTGGCCATAAAGGTATCCGCCACGCCGGCGATGGCACCGGACAGGCCCGCGCTCTTTCCGGACTGGAGCAGTACCACGGCGATCAGGAAAATCGCGGCCGCCACGTCCACAATGCTCAGAATCAACTGGGGGATATTCACGCTGCATCGTCCTTTCGGCCCCGGATGGGGCATCATTCGTCCATACGCTATGGTCTATGGGCGCAGTTATCCCGCGCCGCTTTCAAACGTGGATTCTATCGTAGCACATTTCCCCGCCGATTTCAAGCATTTTTTCGCATTTCTCAGCCGCTCCGCACGATCCGGCGGCTGCCCCAGCAGGTGGCCAGGAAATAGCCGCCGTAGATGACCAGCAGCAGAACCGCCGCCACGGCGCTGGAGGCCGCCGCGTCCACCTTCCCGACCTCGGCGATCACCGCGTTGGCCGCCGTCATGCCCACGGCGGCGTGGACCAGCGCCAGGGCCAGGGGCAGGAAAAAGGAGAGGAATACTTGGATATCCACCGACCGGGCCCGCATCCGCTCCGGCGCACCCAGCCGGGCCAGGAGCTGGTAGCGGGGGGCGTTGTCCGCCGCCTGTGTGAGCTGCTGAAGGGCCAGCACCGCCGCCGAGGCCAGCAGGAACACCACCCCCAGGTACAGGCCGATGAAGAGCACCAGCACCTTGGTGCCCATAACCTCCATCCAGGTCCCGATACGGGTGGTGCAGCCGTAGACGCCCAGGGTGTCCAGTGTAGACAGCGCCTCCTGAAACCGCGCCTCCGCCGCATATTTGTCCCCGGCATAGTCGGCCAGGAAATACCAGCCGTCGATGTGAGCTCCCTGGGCCGCATCATCCGGCCGAACGGCCAGGCCGTTGTGCGCCCGGAAAGCGTACGCCGCGTCCTGGCCCCAGCGGCCTGCGATGGCGTCGTGCATGGATTGGGTGATGGCCCGTTCTTCCCCGGTGCGATACACCGGAACGGCCAGCGAGAAGGCGCACTCTGCCTCCGGATCGAAGCCCCCCTCCGCCAGCAGGGCGGGGAGGTCCACCTCTCCCTCCTGCTCCGGGTAGAAGATCAGCTCCACGTCCTGGGGGGCCTGCTCGGCCGTCATCTGCTCCACCGTGTTGTTGAGCCCTACCGAGCTGGCGGTGATGCCAATGGCCAGCAGGAGCATGAGGCAGATCACCGTCATGGAGCGGTAGGTGGTGTTGATGCGGGCGTTGAACTGCCGCAGGACAAACATATTGAGGTTCCTGTAGTAGAGCCGCTTGCTGCTCTGGCATACCCGCAGAAGGAACCCGGACAGGGAGCGAAAGAAGAGCAGGGTGCCCAAGCTGCCCAGGCCGATCATCACCCAAAACAGCGCGTCCACCCGCAGCAGGCCCCGGGTGAGGAGCATGGCGTAGGCGACGGCCAGCAGCCCCGCCCCCGCCAGAAAGAGAACCACCGACACCCCCAGGCTCTGGGCCTTGAGCTCCTGGTTCACCCGCCGGGCCTGCATCAGATCCAGGAGCCTGCACCGGGAGACGGCAAAGGCGTGGCAGAGCATTACCAGCAGGAAGATAAGGGAGAAGGCCAGGGCCGTTTTCCCCATGGCCGCCAGGGAGACGGAGAAAGTGAACTCCGTCATGGGCACAGCGAAGAGCCCGGCGGTGAAGGCGGACAGGCCCCAGGCCGCCAGCACCCCCAGCCCCAGGCCTGCCAGCAGGGCCAGCACCCCCATGCACAGGGTTTCCAGCAGGAGCAGGCGGGCCACCTGCCCCCGCTCCATGCCCAGCAGCAGGTAGGTGCCCAGCTCTCCCTTCCGGCGGCGAATCAGGAAGCCGGAGGCATAGAGGATCAGAAAGGCCAGCACCACCCACACAAAGACGGAGAGCATGCCGATGAGCTCCCGGATGGCCTGGGCCGTGGGAGCCTGGGGACCGCTGCCCAGGTATTGGAACACCGCCTGGGTTTCCAGGGAGTTGAACACATAGAACAGGCACACGCCGAAGGCGATGGTGAGAAACCACACTCCGTAGTCCTTCATGCTGCGCCCCACATTTTTGAAGGCCAGCTTAGAGAACATCGCTCTGATCACCTCCCAGGCGGGTCACCACGCCGATGATCTGCTGGAAAAACGCCCGGCGGCTCTGCCCGCCCCGCTCAAGCTGGGTGAGCACCGCACCGTCCTGCAAAAAGAGAATGCGGCGGCAGTAGCTTGCGGTGAAGGCGTCGTGGGTCACCATTAGGATGGTGGCCCGGCCTTCCCGGTTGAGGGCCTCAAACCGGTCCAGCAGCAGCTTGGCGGAGCGGGAGTCCAGGGCGCCGGTGGGCTCGTCGGCCAGCACCAGGGCGGGGTCTGTGATGATGGCCCGGGCCGCCGCCGTCCGCTGGCGCTGTCCGCCGGACATCTGGTAGGGGTATTTGTTCAGGCAGTCGGTGATGCCGAGCAGCTCCGCCGTCTCCTTGACCCGCCCCTCGATCTCCCCCGCCGGAGTCCCCCGGATGGTAAGGGCCAGAGCAATGTTCTCGAAGGCGGTGAGGGTGTCCAGCAGGTTGCAGTCCTGAAACACGAAGCCCAGCCGCTCCCGCCGGAACCGGGAGAGGGAGCGGCCCTTCAGCGCCGTCACATCCTGCCCCTCCACCCGGATATGCCCCGCTGTGGGGGTATCAATTGTGGCGATGCAGTTGAGCAGGGTGCTCTTTCCGCTTCCCGAGGCGCCCATGATCCCCACAAACTCCCCCCGCTCCACGGAAAAGCTTACGTCGTCCACCGCGTGGGTGACGCTTCCCCGTCCGCCGTAGTCCCGGCGCAGATGCTCCACACTCAGAATTTGCTCCATGTTCAGACCTCCTTTGATTCTGAGAAAAGCTTATCAAAGGGATCTTAAAAAAAACTAAATCCCGCCTTACACTTTTGTGAAGCGACTCTGACGGTTTTCTTTCCAAAATTTTGTTCAGTGGCCCTTGATTTATTTTTTCCCGCCTCTATAATAGGAAGAGGATCATTTTAAACTGATAGGAGGACTCTTTCATGCTTATTGTCGACACCAAGAACGCCCCCGGCGCCATCGGCCCCTACTCTCAGGGCTATGAGGCCTGCGGCCTCGTCATCACCTCCGGCCAGCTTCCGGTAAATCCTGCCGACGGCACCATGCCCGAGGGCATCGCCGCCCAGGCTGAGTGGAGCTGTAGGAACGTGGGCGCCATTCTGGAGGCCGCCGGCTCCGGCTTCGACAAGGTGGTCAAGACCACCTGCTTCCTGGCCGATATCGCCGACTTCGCCGCCTTCAACGAGGTGTACGCCAAGTACTTCACCTCCAAGCCCGCCCGCTCCTGCGTGGCGGTGAAGGATCTGCCCAAGGGCGCCCTGTGCGAGATTGAGGCCATTGCTGTCAAGTAAGCCCCGCCCTGCATCAAAGACGGATTTCCCATTCGCTTTTGCGCCTGGGAAATCCGTTCTTTTTTTACCTGTCCGCAGCGGCTGCTTTAAGCATCTTTCACAAAAAACAGTCTGGTTTTTTTCCATTCCGCCAAAGAAATTCCACTTGCATCCAGCCAGCAAATGGGATATAGTTTGACTGTACTAAAAATGCATTTGTACTTCAAAAAATTTTTGTGAGGCGATTGGTATGAGTCACCCCGACACCACCAGCAAGGATGCCGTTTTCCAATGGCGCGGCATCCCGCAGCCCGGACAGCTTCTCCCGTTGGGACTCCAACACGTGGTCGCCGCCGTAGTCGGCGTCATTACCCCGGCCATCCTGATTGCGGACACCTGCGGCCTGAGCAGCGCGGACAAGACCCTGATGATCCAGGTCTCCCTGATCCTGACCGCCCTGGCCACCCTGCTCCAGCTCTTTCCCATCTTCCACCGCATCGGCTCCGGCCTGCCCGTCATCATGGGCATCAGCTTCGCCTACATCCCCACGCTCCAGGCCATTGGCGGCGAATTCGGCCTGCCCACCATACTGGGCGCGGAGATCGTGGGAGGCATCGTTGCCATCGTCTTCGGGGTGCTGGTCAAGTGGATCCGCCCCCTGTTCCCTCCCCTGGTCACCGGCACGGTGATCTTCACCATCGGCCTGTCCCTCTATCCCACCGCTGTAAAGTACATGGCCGGCGGTGCAGGCTCAGAGTGGTTCGGCAGCGCCAAGAGCTGGGCGGTGGCCCTTATCACCCTGGCTGTGGTGGTCTTCCTCAACCACTTCACCAAGGGCATCACCAAGCTGGCCTCCATCCTCATCGGCATACTGGCAGGCTATGTCATTGCCTATTTCCTGGGCATCGTGGATCTGTCCGGGGTGGGCAGCGCGGCCTGGGTCGCCCTGCCCAGGCCCATGCCCTTTGACATCCAGTTCGTCCCCGCCGCCTGTGTGTCCCTGGGCATCGTCTACGTGGTCAATGCGGTACAGACCATCGGCGACCTCTCCTCCACCACCATGGGCGGCATGGACCGCATGCCCACCGACAAGGAGCTCTCCGGCGGCATTGTGGGCCAGGGCGTCATGAGCATTCTGGGCGCCTTCTTCGGCGGCCTGCCCGCCGCCACCTACAGCCAGAACGTGGGCATCGTCACCGTCAACCGGGTCATCAACCGGGCGGTCTTCGCCCTGGCGGCCCTCATTCTGCTGGTGGCCGGGCTGGTACCCAAGTTCGCCTCCCTGCTGACCACCATCCCCCAGTGCGTCATTGGCGGCGCCACCATCTCGGTGTTCGCCACCATCACCATGACCGGCATCCGTATGATCACCGAGGGGGGCTTCACCCCCCGCAAGAGCTCCGTGGTGGGCCTGTCGGTGGCTCTGGGCGTGGGGATCACCCAGGTGTCCGGCTGCCTGGCCGGCGAGGGCTTCCCCGCCTGGGTCAACACCGTGTTCGGCTCCTCCTCCGTGGTGGTGGCCGCCCTCATGGCCATCCTGCTCAACCTGATCCTGCCCAAGGAGCCCTCCGCGAACGGCTGATTGACAAACGCGCCCGGCTTCCAGAGGAAGCCGGGCACGGAATTTATTCCTTCGACTCGTCGATGTAGCTGTAGAGGGTGTACTTGGAGATGCCGAAGTACTTGCACACCCTGTCGCCGCTCTTGGTGATGAGAAAGGCCCCTGTCTCGTTGAGAAACTGGATCGCCTTCACCTTGTCCTCCTTGTGCATCAGCGCCACCGGCTTGCCCACCAGCTTGACGCTCTGCTCGATGAGCTCGTCCAGCAGGTCGGACACGTTGCGGGAGATGGCCTCCGGCTCCCGGGACTCCTTCTCCGTAGCGGTAAACTGGCGGAGCATGTTCTCCATGGCCAGCATGAGGGTGATGTCGTAGTTGATGCCGAAGATGCCGATGGGGGTCCCGTCGTCGTTGCGGATGTAGATGGTGGTGGACTTGAGAATCTTTCCGTCCTTCGTCTTGGTCAGGTAGCACAGGTGGTCCTGAAGCTTCTCCCGGTCGCCCCGCAGGGTCTCCAGCACCACGTGTGAAGGGCCGTCCCCCACCTTGCGGCCGGTGACCTGGCCGTTCTCAATGGCCACGATGGAGCTCTCCGGGTCGTTGGAATCCAGGTCGTGCACCACCACCTCGCAGTTGGGGCCGAACTGGCTGGCAATCCCTTTGGCAAGCTGAAATAAAAATTGCAGCGTGGACGCTTCTGGCATACTGTTTTCTCTCCTTTGCCGGCGCTTTTGTTGATATTATACCACTTCCAGGTATTTTTTCAACAAAAATTATAAAGCCTAAAAATTTTTTAGTTTTTCCAACAAACCCTCTTGCATCTTGGGCGCTTTTGTGCTAAAATTCAAATGTAAGGCCAATTAAACTGTATATACTATACAAACAATTTGAAGATCGGTTGTGGCTGCAACGGAGTGCTCTCGCGCACGGGCTGAATGGACATGGGATTCGGTTTCGGTGCTGGCGCACCGCCGTCACAGAGTCGAGTGTCCATTCATAGGGAATGGGCACTTTTTTGTTGGTTGAAATCCAAAGGAGGAATGACGCATGCTGCTGGTCGGAAACGGAAGACTGATTACCCGGGACGAGGCCTTCCCCTATGCGGAGGACGGCGCGGTGGCGCTGGACGGCGAGGTCATCAAGGAGGCGGGGGCCCTGTCTGAGCTGAGGGCCAAATACCCCGACGCCGAGTTTGTGGACGCCCGGGGGGGTGTCATCATGCCCGGCCTCATCAACGTCCACACCCACATCTATTCGGGCCTGGCCCGGGGCCTGTCCATCGACGGGTTCAACCCCACCAACTTTCTGGAGGTGCTGGACGGCCAGTGGTGGTACATCGACCGGCATCTGACCCTGGACGGCACCCGGGCCTGCGCCTACGCCACGGTGCTGGACTGCATCCGGGACGGCGTGACCACCATCTTCGACCATCACGCCTCCTTCTGCGAAATCCCCGGCTCCCTTTTCGCCATCAAGGACGTGTGTCAGGAGCTGGGCATCCGGGCCAACCTCTGCTATGAGGTCAGCGAGCGGGACGGCGCGGAGAAGTGCGGCCAGGCCATCCGGGAGAACGCCGACTTCGCCCGGTGGGCGAAGGAGCAGGACGACGACATGATCAAGGCCATGTTCGGCGGCCACGCCCTGTTCACCATCTCCGACAAGACCTTCGAGCAGATGGTCAAGGCCAACGACGGCATGACCGGCTTCCACATCCACGTGGCCGAGGGCATGAACGACGTGTACGACTCCCTCCGGAACTACGGCTGCCGCCCGGTGAACCGCCTGCTCTACAACGGCGTGCTGGGGGAAAAGACCATGCTGGGCCACTGCATCCACATCTCCCCCGCCGAGATGGACATTCTCAGGGAGACGGGCACCATGGTGTGCCACAACCCGGAGTCCAACATGGGCAACGCGGTGGGCTGTTCGCCGGTGCTCCAGCTGTTCCAGAAGGGCATCCTCATCGGCCTGGGCACCGACGCCTACACCCACGACATGCTGGAGAGCCTGAAGGTGCTCCTGCCCATGCAGCGGCACAACGCCTGCCTGCCCAACGTGGGCTGGCGGGAGGCCACCGGGATGCTCTTTGAAAACAACGCCAAAATCTGCGCCCGGTACTTCAAAAAGCCCCTGGGCGTGCTCAAGCCCGGCGCGGCCGCCGACGTGATCATCATGGATTACAAGCCCTTCACCCCCTTCTCCCACGAGAACGTGGACGGGCACATGCTCTTCGGCATGGAAGGCAAGAACTGCCGCACCACCATCATCAACGGCAAGGTGCTCTACAGGGATCGGGAGTTCGTGGGCATTGACGAGGACAAAATCAATGCTTTTTGCATGGAGCAGTCCAAGAAGCTGTGGGGCGAACTCAACCACAGAACTTATTAACAGTCCCACATTGATTTTGTCCTCACCAAGCGTTTTGCCACCGGCAAAACCTTGATGTCCGGGGCGATTCACTCGCCCCGGGCAGATCAAATCGCTCGGGGCCCCCGCACGGCGGGGCAAAATCAATGCCTTCTGCATGGAGCAGTCCAAGAAGCTGTGGGGCGAGCTCAACCACCGCACCGATTGACGGGAGCGCGGGCGGCCACAAGGGCCGCCC
>ERZ773248.1279-NODE-1279-length-22422-cov-12.256136_pt1 | contig 22422 bp, 18 predicted proteins | sample MGYA00580518_ERZ773248 | MGnify/ENA primary metagenome ERZ773248 (study PRJEB29015, sample SAMEA2737762) | human gut metagenome | biome: human gut; feature: human-associated habitat; material: faeces | place: China | collected 2012 ...
CGCACAGGCGCGAGAACCATTTCTGGTTCTCTTTTGGCACGCAAAAGAGAACTTAGCCCCGCGCAATCGCGCTCTACCCCCGCGCACAGGCGCGTGAAGCCGTTCATAAGAAAACGAGCTTAACGGAAGTATCACCTTCCCTTTAACAAAGGAGAACCAAAAATGAAAGTCTTTGATCTACATTGTGACACCCTGAGTGAGCTGCGCTACGCCGAAAAGGCGGGTACGCCCAAGAGCTTTGCGCAGAATGATCTGCACATCGACTTGCAGAAACTGAAAAAGGGCGACTATATGCTGCAGTGCTTCGCCGCCTTTGTCAATCTGGGCGACAAGACCCCCGGTGCCGACCCGCTGGTGACGGCGCTGGAAGAGATCGACGTCTTCAAACGCATCATGGAAAAATACCCGGAGGATATTGCTCCGGTGTATCAACCCTCTGACATCCGCAAGAACGCCGCCGAGGGCAAGATCAGCGGAATGCTCACCATCGAAGAGGGCGGCTGCTGCAAGGGCAGCATCGGCGTGCTGCGCCGGATGTACGAGCTGGGCGTCCGCATGATGACCCTGACCTGGAACCACGAGAACGAGCTTGCCAGCCCCAACGTCGTCCCCGGCGGGGGCCACAACATCTGGCCCTGCGCCCCCAACACCGAGACGGGCTTGAAGGAGAAGGGCTTCGAGTTCCTGGCTGAGATGGAGCGTCTGCACATTATCGCAGACGTGAGCCATCTGTCCGACAGGGGCTTCTGGGACATTGTGGAGCACTCCACCCGCCCCTTTGCGGCCAGCCACTCCAACTGCCGCGCCCTCGCACCCCACTGCCGCAACCTCACCGACGAGATGATCCGCGCCCTCGCCAACAAGGGCGGCCTCGTGGGTCTGAACTACTGCAGCGGCTTCCTCGACAACCAGCCCGAAGAAAAGCTCTGCCGCAGCACCACGGCCCTGATGGCAAAGCACGCGGCCCACTTCAAACAGGTGGGCGGCATTGAGATCATCGGTCTGGGCAGTGACTTCGACGGCATCGGCGGCAAGCTGGAAATGGACAACTGCTCCAAGCTCCCGCTGCTGGCCGACGCACTCCGCCGCGAGGGCTTCACCGAGGACGAGGTAGAGGCCATCTTCTACCGCAACGCCCGGCGGTTCTTCGAAGAAAACCTCTAAATAATGTATAAAACGACAGGGAGATTCCAAAATGGATAAAAACATGACGCTGGAAAAGCGTATTGCCGCCGAGCTGTATTCCTATCAGGGCAAGATGAGCGTCTTTGTGGACGATTTGCACGGCCACACGGTCGAGATCGGCGCTGACGAGGAATTTGAGACGGCTTCCACCATCAAGGCATATATCCTCGCAGCCCTGTATCTGCAGGCCAGCCGGGGCAAAGCCAGCCTCGAGGAAAAAATCACCTACAAGCCCGAGCACTTTGTGGACGGCTCCGGTATGCTCCGGGCGCTGGGCGTGGGCGCAAGTCTGAAAGTTAAAGACGCCGCCACCATGATGATCATCTGCTCCGACAACATCGCCACCAACATGGTCATCGACTATCTGGGGCTGGACACCATCAACGCCTGCATCCGGGAGATGGGCTTTGCCCACACCGTCCTGCACAACCCGCTCCACTTTGATCTTTACGACGACCTCGGCACCACGACGCCCCGGGACTACGCCTCGCTGTTTGCGCAGGTGGCAAAGGGAACGCTCGTCAGCGCTGAGGCCAGCGCTGAGATGCTGGCCATCTTCCGTCAGCAGCACTACAATACCATGCTGACCCACGACTTCCCTCAGTTCTATCTCGACTGCGAGGAGACCGGCGAGCCGGAGCTCATCTGGGTGGCCAGCAAGAGCGGCAGCATGAATGCCTGCCGCAACGACGGCGGCATCGTCCACACCCCCTACGGCGAGTATGTCATCGTCCTGATGAACAAGGACTTCCACGACATCATCGAGTACAATGACCATCCCTCCATGGTCTACGGTGCCCGGGTGTCCCGGATGATACTCGACCAGATTTTGGCCTGCGAGGGTGAGCTGTACAAGTAAAATCGTGGAAGAAATAGGAATGTTAAGGGGAATTATAACAATGGGTATTCAAATCAGCCTGCCGATGATGGCATTTTTGGTGTTCATGACCGGCTTTGCGGGCTTTGTGGATTCGGCAGCGGGCGGCGGCGGACTCATCAGTCTGCCGGCCTATCTCTTCGCGGGCCTGCCGCCTCACTATACTTACGCCACCAACAAATTCAGCGCCGCCTGCGGCACGACGTTCGCCACGGCCAGCTTCTTCAAGAACGGCGCGATGAACCTCAAGGTGGGCATCCTCGCTGCCATCGGCAGCTTTGCAGGCAGTGCCTTGGGCGCACACATCGTCCTGATGCTCAGCGATGAGGTGCTGCAGATGATGATGTTCATCATCCTGCCCATCGCGGCGGTCATCATCCTGTGGCGGCGCAACCTCCCGGACGAGAACCGGGATGACGGCTCCCTGAATTTGAAAAAGGCCCTGCTGGCCCTGGGCATCGGCTTTGGCATCGGTCTGTACGACGGCATGGTGGGGCCTGGCACCGGGACCTTTGCCATCATCGCTTTCACCAGCCTGATGGGCTTTGACCTGCGCACCGCCAACGGCAACGCCAAGGTGCTCAACCTCGCCAGCAACTACGCAAGCCTCTTCACCTATCTGAGCAGCGGGCTGGTGGTCTTTCCGGTGGGCATCCCCTGCGCCATCAGCAACATCGTCGGCAACATCATCGGCTCCCACTTCGCCCTGAGAAAGGGCGCAAAGTTCATCCGCCCCATGATGCTCGTGGTACTGGTGCTCCTGCTGGGCAAGCTCATCACGGATATGCTGTAAGGAAAAACGAAAAGAGGCTGCTGTGCGTCTGCACAGCAGCCTTTTATCATATCCTATCAGTCGATGACCAGCCCGTTATCGAAGAAGGCCAGACCAAACGCACCGGGACCGGCGTGGGTGCCGATGACGCAGCCGATCTGGCGCACCAGCGGCTCGGAAAGGCCGAGATTGTCCACCAGATAGGTCTGGATGGGGTTCACCTCGCGGGTGCTGATGGTGTAACCGGCCAGAGAGGGGAAACGGGGGTTGACGCCGCCCAGCTCCTCGATCTTCTTGAAGAGGGCGACGTATGCGCCGGGCAGACCCCGGGCCTTGCCGGCCATGGCGACTTTGCCCTCCTTGATGGTGATGAGGGGCTTGATGCCCAGCATCCCGCCGGCCACGGCGACGGCGGCGGGCAGACGGCCGCCCTTGCGCAGATACTTCAGGTCGTCGATGGCGGCGACGAGGTGCAGGTGCTCCTTGGCGTGCTCGAGGGTGGCGGCGATCTGGACGGAAGATTTGCCTTCATCCCGCAGGTGTGCGGCCATACGCACCAGCAGACCCTCGCCGAGGCAGACATTGGTGCTGTCCACGAAGAGGACGTTGTCCACGTTGGCCAGGTCTGCGGCCAGCTTCGCACACTGATAGGTGCCGGACAGCTCATGGGACAGGAAGATGCCCACGACCTCGTCTCCGGCGGCAGCAGCCTCGGCGTAGAACTTTTCGAACAGCTCAGGGCTGGGCTGGCTGGTGGTGGGCAGCTTTTTGCAGCCGGCCATGTGCTCGTAGTACTCGCTGGGAGTCAGGTCCACGCCGTCCCGGATGACGGTGCCGTCCTCGAGGGTGACGTTGAGGGGGATGACGTCCACACCCAGCTGCGCGGCCTCGGCGGGCAGGATGTCGGATGCGGAATCGGTAAGAATGCGTATCATATAGCTCGTACCTCCATGGGTGCGTTCATCGTGTGTCTTTGGTAAAACGACAAATCCATAAAAAAGTCGTACAAAGTATACCAGAACGCCGGGCGGTATGTCAATCTTTTGAGTGAAATTTCTTCGAATGAACGAAAAACTGCTTGCAAAACGGGGCGGCAGTATGGTACAATGTCCGCCGACAGGGGGGTGCGCCGTGAAAAGACTGACAAGGGAAACGGAAAAGCCGTCTTTTCCGGCTCAGTGCCGGGTCCTGGCCGAGGCGGCCGTGCTCTGGGGGCTGCTGGCGGCGGGAGCACAGCTGCTGCTCCCGGCGGAAAAGACGGCTCTGCCCGAGGGCGCGGCCCTCGGGTGGGCTGCGCTGCGCATCTGCCTTGTGACCCCTCTGGCGGAAGAGCTTGCCTTCCGGGGCGGGGCGCTTTATCTTTTGCAGCCGCTGGGCGGCACAGGGGCTGTGGTGGTGCAGGCGGTGCTTTTTGCGGCTCTGCACGGCAGCTGGACGGCCCGGGCCTATGCGCTGGGGATGGGGCTCATCTTCGGCTGGGCGGCCCAGAAAGCGAAGAGCGTATGGCCCGGCAGCGCGTTACATATTATAAATAACTGCCTCGTGTTTGCCGCACGGCTGGCAGAAAGGGGAATGGGATGACCGATTTTGAGCTGATGGGCGCGGCGCTGGAAGAGGCCCGGAAGGCCGCTGCGCTGGGCGAAGTGCCGGTGGGCGCGGTCGTGGCGAAGGACGGAGAGATCATCTCTGCCGCCCACAACACCCGCGAGACGGAGAAAAACGCCCTCCACCACGCGGAGCTGCTGGCCATCGACGCGGCCTGCAAAAAGCTGGGCGGCTGGCGGCTGTGGCAGTGTGAGCTGTTCGTGACGCTGGAGCCCTGCCCCATGTGCAGCGGTGCCATCATCAACAGCCGCATCAAGCGGGTGGTGTACGGTGCCGCCGACGTCAAGGCGGGCTGCTGCGGCTCGGTGACAGACCTCTTCGCCCAGCCCTTCAACCATCACCCCGTCATCGAAAAGGGACTGCGGGCCGATGAGGCACAGCAGCTTTTGCAGGAATTTTTCGTTTCACTGCGGGCCAGGCGGGCCGCAAAGCCCCGCTGGAAGCCGCCCGTGAACCCCTGAATCTGTGAAAAAAGTGGGAACTGCGTGAAAAAATCACCGGTGACCACTTTATTTTTTCGCCCGATTGTGCTATATTATTCAATGGAAACTTGTCGAAACCACACAAATGCCGCCGGGCGCGCCGCAGAGCCGGCCTAGACCGGAAAAAGTGAGCAGAGCGCAGCTCCGGCGGGGTGGGGGAAGCTGTTTCCTTTCCCGCCGCAGAGGCTTTGACACGAAAAGGCGCTGCGGCCGAAAATAGTGGACAGGAGGGTTTGACTCTTGTACAACGACGAATTTGAGCTGACATTTGACCTTGCAGACGCCGGGCCGAAGACAGAACAGCGCAGGCCGACCCTGCCCGAGCCGGAAGAAGCGGCTGCGGCCGCACCGCCGGTGCAGGAAACGAGGGAAACGCCGGTCAGCGCTGCGCCGGAGAACACACCGGCACCGGAACGCGAGCCGGAACCTGCGGCAGAGCCCCAGAGCACTGCCCCGGCGGCGAAGGACCGCACCGTCCTCATCTCGGGCGGCGACCGGGGCATCGGCGCAGCAGCAGCCCGCGCATTCTACGCGGCGGGCTACCGGGTGGCAGTGTTCTACCACACCAACGCCGAGGCCGCCGCAGCCCTGCAAAAAGAGCTGCCGGGCGTACTGGCCATCCAGTGCGACGTGGCCAGCCGGGCCAGCTGTGAGCTGGCCTTCCGCGCCGCCGAGCAGGCGCTGGGCCGGGTGGATGTGCTGGTGAGCAACGCGGGCATCGCCCAGCAGAAGCTGTTCACCGACATCACGCCGGAAGAGTGGCAGCGGATGCTGAACGTCAACCTGACCGGTGCGTTCAACCTCTGCCAGCTGGCCCTGCCCGGGATGATACGCCGCAAAGCGGGCCGTATCCTCACCGTGAGCAGCATGTGGGGCCAGACTGGCGGCAGCTGCGAGGTACACTATTCCGCCGCCAAGGCGGGCCTCATCGGCCTGACCAAGGCGCTGGCAAAAGAAGAAGGTCCCAGCGGCATCACCGTGAACTGTGTGGCCCCCGGCGTCATCGACACCGATATGATGGCCTCGTTCACTGCTGAGGACAAAGCGGCGCTGGCCGAAGAGACCCCTGTGGGCCGTCTCGGCACCGCCGAAGAGGTGGCAAAGCTTCTGCTGTACCTCGCCGGAGAAGACGCCGGCTACATCACCGGCCAGGTGTTCGGCGTCAACGGAGGTCTTGTGATCTGATAGATCAAGACCGAAACTATGAGACAAGTTCACTTGCGGGGCGCTTCCCCCGCAGTGAGAAGGAGAGAGCGAAATGGGCATGACTTTGAAGGAACTGTTGACGAAAGGCGAAGGCACCCTGTCGGCACAGGAGGCCAAAACTTTGGCTGCACAGTGCAGGATGGATGTGGAAACGCTCTATACGCTCCTTGAAGAGCGCGGCATCAAGATCATCGAGGATGAGGCCGACGCCGATGTGAATCTGGACGTGGATAGCATCATCGCCGAGGTGGAAAACGCCGAGAACAACAGCGACGAGCTGGGTCTGGGCGGCGAGGACGAGGAAGAAGCCGCCGAGGAGAACCCCGCCGACCTGAAGGCTGCGATGGATGAGCTGCTGGACGACCCCGTCAAGAACTACCTCAAGCAGATCGGCCAGATCCCTCTGCTGAGCGCGGAGCAGGAAGTTGACCTGAGCAAGCGCATCCACGCCGGCGCCGAGGCTGCCCATATCCTGCAGGCCGACCGCCAGAAGTACGGTGCGCCCGAGTACATCAAGAAGAACAGCGCCCGCTTCTCGTTCGAGGAGGATGAGAACAGCCGCAGCTACACCGAGGACATCGACGAAGAGGGCAGCGAGAAGCCCAGCGTGGACGCCGAGGAAAAGGCCGCTGAGGAAGAGGCCATGGAGGCTGTGGAGAACGGCCCCCTGACCGAGGAGCGCCGTCAGGAGCTGCTGAAGACCCGCCGCGACGGCCTGAACGCCCGCCGCAGCCTGAGCGAAGCGAACCTCCGTCTGGTGGTCTCCATCGCCAAAAAGCACGTGGGCCACAATCTGGCCTTCCTCGACCTCATCCAGGAGGGCAACATCGGCCTCATCAAGGCGGCTGAGAAGTTCGACTGCGACCGCGGCTTCCGCTTCTCCACCTACGCCACCTGGTGGATCCGTCAGGCCATCACCCGCGCCATCGCCGACCAGGCCCGCACCATCCGCATCCCGGTGCACATGGTCGAGACCATCAACCGGATGCGTCAGGCCACCAACCAGCTGGTCTACCAGAACGGCCACGAGCCCACCCCGGAAGAGCTGGCAAAGGCCATGGACATGAGCGTCGAGCGCGTGCGTGAGATCCAGCGGATGGCACAGGAGCCCGCCAGCCTGGAAAGCCCCGTGGGCGAGGAAGAGGATTCCTCTCTGGGCGATTTCGTCGCCGACGAGAATGCCGAGGCTCCCGGCAAGGCTGCTGACCGCGCCATGGTGGCCCAGCAGATCAATCAGGCCCTCAAGAGCCTGACCCCCCGTGAAGAGAAGGTCATCCGTCTCCGCTTTGGTCTGGACGATGGCCGTCCCCGCACGCTGGAAGAGGTGGGCCGCGACTTCGGCGTCACCCGTGAGCGCGTCCGCCAGATCGAGGCAAAGGCTATCCGCAAGCTGCACAGCCGCAAGTGCCTGGCCCTGCTGAACGGCCTCATCGAGTAATAAAGTAAGACTCCCTCAGTCATCGCTGCGCGATGCCAGCTCCCTCAAAGAGGGAGCCCTTGGCAAAACCGGAAAGTTGTCCGTACTGCCAAAGGCCCCATCTCCGAGGGGGCTGTCTGCGCAAGCAGACTGGGGGAGTTTTTTTCGTAAAAACCGACTTTTTTGCAAAATGCCAGATTTTTTTGCAAAAAACGCTTGCAATGCGGCAGAGTTTATGGTATTATAATTGAGCTGTGAGTGTGCTGCTATAGCTCAGTTGGTAGAGCGCATCCTTGGTAAGGATGAGGTCTCCAGTTCGAATCTGGATAGCAGCTCCAGCTCAGAACACCCTGAAGCCATCAAGGCTTCGGGGTGTTTTTTGTTTGCTCCGGCCCGGCGGGGCAGGGGCGGCAAACGCACGAGCGTGATATTTTAGCCGGGATACATGGACGATAACGCTGTTGGCCTGCACAAAAGGTGCGGGCCAACGGCGTTTTTTGTCATTTTTGCTAAAAAAAGTGGGGCAAGATTGTTCAACCGTCATATTGCACAGGCGGGGGGGGGGGGGGTATAATAAATTTGGCAGAAAAGCCACAAAATACAAAACGGGAGGTAAAAATCATGCGAAGAAAAAAATTGCTCCGGCAGATCGCGGCGGCGGCCGTGGCCCTGAGCATGGCGGTATCCCTTTCCGCCCCGGCATTTGCGGCTGTCGTCACCTTTGATCTTGCCAACGGCGGCCTTGTGATCACGGCGAAGGATGACGGCATCACCGTGGAGCAGGACGACGGAACATCGTCTACGATCGGCAAAGATGATGAGATCGAGATTACCGGCACCTATAGCTCCGCTAATGGAGCTACGCAGACCGCTGAGGAGAACCAGCAGGAAGAAAACCAGCCTGTGACTCCGGCCAAGGCTCCGGCTAAGGAGGAGACCTCGGAGGAGACCTCGGGGACAGAGAACGCCCCCGCTGCTGAGAAAAAGCAGGAGCAGAAGGATACCGAAGCTCCGGCTGACCCTGAGCAGAATACCGAGACCGAAAATAAGGATAACAACAGCGACCCTGCTGACGAGGAAAAGAAGGAACAGAATGCCCCTGCAAACGGGGAGCTGAATGCTTCCGCTGGCGAGGGGCAGGAGCCCAAAGCAGAGGACGAGGGCCAGCCCAAGCCAGAGGCCAAGGCCTCTGCTGAGGCTACTGCCAGCGCCTCTGATAACGCCTCCAATGGCCCCCGCAAGGCTCCGGCCCGCAGCAGCGGCGAGGGAGAACGCAGAGGCATCATCCAGATCTTCGCCAACACGCTGGTCAAGCTGAAGCTGAAGGATGCCACCATTGACCAGCCGAATGCTGCTGATACGAATACTCGTGGCATGGCAGCCATTGATATTCAGGGCAGCGGCAATGTGGAGATCACGGTGGAGGGCCAAAACACCCTGAAAGGATCTGGACACGGTGCCGGCATCCAGAAAAACGATGACGTCAGCACCGGCAAGCTCACCATTACGGCAAGTGACACAAGCCAGACCCTTAACGTGAGCTCAGATTTGGATGGCGCTGCCATTGGCGGATCTAACGGGCGTAGTACCAAACATATTGAGATCAATGGCGGTACGGTGAATACCCAGGGCCGGATCGGCAGCGGATATGGTGGCGGTTCGGCTGAAGATATCGTGATCAAAGGTAATGCTGTGGTCAACGCCAATGGCGGCATCGGCGGAGGCACTGGTTTTGGTGAAGACGATAAAGATGGGCGAACCAGCATTACCATCTCAGGCAATGCTCAGGTGACCGCTACGGATAAGGTGGATACCGGAAGTTATGGATATGGGGGCAGCAGTGCTGACCTTGCAGTGATCGGCGGCGGTCTTGGCGACACAGCCGAGATCACCATCTCCGGCAATGCAGTAGTGAAGGCGAAAGCCGAGGTTAGAAAATATATATATGGCTCTCAAGGTACCGGTGCGGTAATCGGTGGCGGCGCAGGCATCTACAACGGCAAAAAGAGCAGCGCCAAGGTCACCATTGAGGACAATGCGCAGGTAACGGCAGAAAATTATGAATACGGCGGCGGTGCCGGCATCGGCGGCGGCGCAAATGGCACCGGCGAAGTGATCATTGGCGGCAAAGCGCAGGTCAAGGCCACCGGCAGTGCCGAGAAGCACATCGACAGCGGTAACTATAGCGCAGGCGCTGCCATTGGCAATGGCGGAGCGACCAGTGAGAGGGGTACTAGTATTGTCCAAACCTACGAAAACGGCAGGAATAGATTTACCATTGCCAACGACATCGCGGACAATGCAAAAATAGAAATGACCATTATGGGCAATAACAGCTCGAACACGGTGACCCAAACACGTCAGAACGGCGAATGGGTGACCAGCGGGGAGCAGACCCCGGAAGAGTGCGATCATTCGAATCCTTCCGTCGAGATCATCGTTGCCCCCACCTGCACGGAAAGCGGCTACACGGTAAAAAAGTGCACCCGCTGCGGCAAGGAGACCGGTGAGCGCACCGACATCACTGATGCTCTGGGCCATCACTTCGTCGAGACCACCGTTGCCCCCACCTGCACGGAAAGCGGCTACACGGTAAAAAAGTGCACCCGCTGCGGCAAGGAGACCGGTGAGCGCACCGACATCGCCCCTCTGGGCCACGAGTACAAGAACGGCGTCTGCATCCGCTGCGGCGCACCGGAGCCTCAGGAGAACGGCGGCTCGTCCTCTGCGGCCCCCAACTACACCGTGACCGGCGCAGAGACCTACGAGACCTCTGTGGTGGATGGCCGGTACATCATTGCGGTACCCTCTGAGGATGCCGCTCTCAACGCTGTGCTGGGCGACCTGCGGGCCATCAAGGCACAGGGTGCCGATGTGGTGGTGTTCCGCACCCGGAGCCGGGAGTCCAGCCTTGTCATCGACGAGATGCTGGCCATGGGTACCGATGTTACCCCCTTTGTGCTTGCCCACAACGGCGGCGAGGCCCGGCTCACCATCAACGGCGCAGTTCATAACGAGCTGATCCACTGACTTACCCCGGCGGGGCGTACCGCATCGCCCTGCTTCCTCCATATTGCAAAGCCCCCCGGCACGTCCGCATGGTGCCGGGGGGCCTTTTTGTGCAGCAAAAAGAAAACCGGGTGGTAAAAATGACCGGAAATACAAAAAACCACCTGAACCGCAAGGATTCAAGTGGTTTTTCTCGATGGAGCTGCTATCCAGATTCGAACTGGAGACCTCATCCTTACCAAGGATGCGCTCTACCAACTGAGCTATAGCAGCAAATGGCGACCCGGATCGGGCTCGAACCGACGACCCCCAGCGTGACAGGCTGGTGCTCTAACCAACTGAGCTACCGGGCCATGATCGCTCAAGTGCATCGTTTCTGGCGGTTGACCGCCGGAACGTGTGTTATTATACCTGAGAAACGCGCGGTTGTCAAGCAGGAATTTCAGAAAATGTCAAAAAAGTTTTGGAAAGTCCGACATTCCGGGAAAAATACAAAAACAAAACGCACAGAGTACTCTCTGTGCGCTTGTGGCAGGGGTAGTAAGTCTCGAACTCACGGCACGCGGTTTTGGAGACCGCTGCTCTACCAACTGAGCTATACCCCTACAGATATTCCGCATTCGCTGAATGCTTGATTATTATATAAGATTCTGTGCGGAATGTCAAGCATGAATTTCGCTTTTTTTTGCAAAAAGCGGGAGACAGGGAAAGCTTTTTCGCAAAACGACGCCGAAAACAGGTGGAACTTCGGCTTTCCACCTTGAAGGAAAGCGGGAAATAGTGTATTATAAGGGGTATCAAATGTGTAATTCCGGGCTTGCTATGCCCTGACAGGGGGAACGCCACTATGGCAGATAAAAACTTTTTGACCGAGATCATTGACGCCGACCTCGCCGAAGGACAGATCCGCGAGATCCACACCCGCTTCCCGCCGGAGCCCAACGGCTACCTGCACATCGGCAGCGCCAAGGCCATCTATATCAACTGGTCCATCGCAAACCAGTACGGCGGCAAGTTCAACCTCCGCCTCGACGATACCAACCCCGCCCGTGAAGGGGAAGAGTATGTCAACAGCATCATCGAGGACCTGCACTGGCTGGGTGCCGACCCCAACGGCGGCATCTTCTACGGCAGCGACTACTTCGACAAGTGCTATGAGTATGCCGAGAAGCTCATCCTCGAGGGCAAGGCATACGTCGATGACCTGACCCGCGACGAGATGCGCGAGTACCGGGGCAGCGACGCAGGCAAGCCCTCCCGTCCCTCTCCGTGGCGCGACCGCACCCCGGAAGAGAACCTCGACCTCTTCCGCCGGATGCGTGCAGGCGAGTTCAAGGAGGGCGAAAAGACCCTCCGCGCCAAGATCGACCTCGCCAGCCCCAACATGAACATGCGTGACCCGGCCATCTACCGCATCAAGTACGCCGAGCATCACCGTCAGGGCAATAAGTGGTGCATCTACCCGATGTACGACTTCGCCCACCCCATCCAGGACGCCATCGAGGGCATCACCCACAGCATGTGCAGCCTCGAGTTCGAGAACCACCGCCCGCTGTACAACTGGGTCATCGAGAACATCTTTGGCACCGAGTTCCCCAAGCAGCGCGAGTTCGCCCGCCTGAACATGACCAACACCGTCATGAGCAAGCGCTATCTGCGTGAGCTGGTGGAGATGGGCATCGTGGACGGCTGGGATGACCCCCGTATGCCCACCCTGTGCGGCCTGCGCCGCCGCGGCTACACCGCTTCTTCCATCTTCACCTTCGTGCGGGAGGCCGGCATCTCCAAGTCCGACAACCTCATTGATATGCGCCAGCTGGAAGCCTGCATCCGCAGCGAGCTGGACCTGACCGCACAGCGCCGCATCGCCGTGCTGGACCCCGTCAAGCTGGTGGTGGACAACTACCCCGCCGACAAGACCGAGTATTTCGACATCGCCAACAACCCCAACCGGGAAGCCAACGACACCACCACCCGCAAGGTCGCCTTCACCAGGGAGCTGTGGATCGAGAACGAGGACTTCGCCGAGGTGCCGCCTCCGAAGTTCAAGCGCCTGACCGTCGGCGGCGAAGTCCGTCTGATGGGCGGCTATATCGTCAAGTGCGAGAGCGTCGAGAAGAACCCCGACGGCAGCATCGCCGTCATCCACTGCACCGCCGACCTCGAGACCGGCAACGGCAACCCCGCCGATGGCCGCAAGGTCAAGGGTACCATCCACTGGGTGAGCGCCGCCCACGCCGTGGATGCCGAGGTGCGCCTGTACGACAAGCTCTTCACCGAGGCGAACATGAATGCCATCCCCGAGGGCAGCGACTACAAGGATTATCTGAATCCCGACAGCGTTGTCGTCCGCAAGGGCTGCAAGCTGGAAGAGGCTCTGGCCGACGCAAAGCCCGGCGATAAGTTCCAGTTCGTGCGCACCGGTTTCTTCACGCCCGACTCGAAGAACCCCGGCGTGTACAATCGTGTCGTGACCCTGCGCGACAGCTTCAAGCCCGCAAAGTAACGAGCGGACCCCAAACATCGCAAAAGGAGCACTTCACAGACCATGAAAAAACACATGACCCGCAACATGATCCTCATGCTGGTGCTGGACGTCATCCTCGGCATCGTGCTGGCCCTCTATATCGCCAACACCGGCACCGTGCCTGCTGCCGATAATGCCGACACCTACACCGACGGCACCTACACCGCCAGCGCGCAGGGCTGTCTGAGCGAGGTGGGCGTCACCGTGACCATCACCGGCGGCAAGGTGACCAATGTTGTGATCGACGCTTCCGGCGAGACGCCGGAGCTGGGCGGCAAGGCGGCAGAGACGCTGTCGGCCTCCCTGCTGGCGGCTGGCTCGACCGTCGGAGTGGATGCTGTCTCCGGCAGCACCATGACCAGCGACGCGGTATTTGCGGCAATGAACGATTGCCTTGCACAGGCCGCACAGTGATGAAGTTTTGAACGGAGCTGCTGCACGGCGTGTCTGTGCGGCAGCTTTTTTGTGAGCGAGGTTCTTATGATACTGGATATTCTGCCGCTGGCGGGCGGCACGGCCCGCCTTGTGCGGGTGTACGGCGGTGAGCCCTGCGTAAAGCTGCCCGGGGCGGTTCCTGCGCCGGAAGGGGAGGGCGAATGGCCCATCACCGAACTGGGCGATTACTGTTTTTCCGAAAAGCCCCGGGGTCTGCCCGGGCCGGAAAAGACCTGCCGCTATGAGCGGGCCGAGGACGGCAAGCTCTGTCTGACCCGTGCTTTTGGCCGGGATGTGAGCGGCAAAGAGCGGTACAGCTTTGACTTCGACGCCCCCGCCGCCCCGGCGCAGGACGACGAGCTCCACCCCATCTGCGGGAACTTCCTCGAAGAAGTCACCCTGCCGGAGAGCCTGCGGGTCATCGGCAGCTGCACATTCTACAACTGCCGCAGGCTGCGCCGCCTGACTGCCGGGACAGGAGAGCTGACCATGGGCAGCGATGTCTTCCTCAACTGCTTTGCGCTGGAAGACCTCATCATCCGCGCTACGCCCGAGCAGGCCACCGGCCTGTTTGCCCTCGTGGGCAGCATCACCGAGGCCGTGCGGGCGCTGTTCTGGCCGGTGGGGGAGGCCGCACCCCGGGCGGGGCTGTGGTATCCCGCCTACTGGGAGGACATCGAGGAGACGCCCGCCCACATCCTGCTCCACACCTTTTCGGGGCAGGGCTACCACTACCGGCAGTGCTTCCTCGAAAATAAGCTTCTCCCGGCGGAGTACGACGCCATCTTCCCGCAGGGCCACGACGCCGACGACGCTTCCGTGATGGCGATGCTCTGCTTCGACCGCCTGCGCTGGCCGTGGCAGCTGAGCGATGCCGCCCGGGATGCATACCGGGACTTCCTCAAGACCAACACCGGGCGGGTGCTGACCCGTCTGCTCAAGGCGCAGGACACCGAGGGCATCAAAGCCCTGCTGGCGCTGGATGTGATGGACGCCGACGCCTTTGCCGAGGGCGCAGCCCTCGCGGCCAAGGCCGACAATGCCGAAGCTGCCGCCCTGCTGGCCGACGCAGAGCACAAAAAGCGTGCCGCTGCGCCCCAAAAGAAGAGGTATGATTTTGATTTCTGAGAAGGAAAAGTTTTTTGACCCCCGCAAGCCCTTCCAGTCGGCCCGGCCCGAGACTCACGAAGAGTGGCAGGCCCGGATGGGCGGCGAGGTGCTGGCCGTGGTGCGCAGCGGGCTGTATCTGGACTTCCGCTTTCTGGACCAGGCCCTCTCGGCCCTGACGCCCACCGCCGACGAGCGGTGCGGTGTGCTGGCGACGGATGGAACCATCCTCTGCTACCAGCCCAGCGCCCTGCTGCGGCTCTACCAGAAGAACCCCAAATATCTCAACCGGCTCTACCTCCACACGGTGTTCCACTGCATCTTCCGCCACCTCTGGCTGCGCGGAAAGCGGGACAGACGCCTGTGGGACCTTGCGTGTGACATTGCGGTGGAGAACGTCATCGACGGTCTTGGCCGCAAGAGCGTCCAGCGCCCCCTGACGTGGGTGCGCCAACACGCCTATGAGGAGATCATCGCGCAGGAAAAAGTGGCTGCTGCAGCTCCCATCTACCGCTGGCTGGTGCGGCAGACGCCCGGCGTTCTCCGCCAGCTGGAAAAAGAATTCTACACCGACGACCACCGCCTCTGGCCCAAAGATGCCCCCGAACAGCCCCAGCAGATGCCTGCGCCGCTGCCCCGGAAGACGTGGCAAAAAATCGGCGAGCGGATGCAGACAGAGCTGGAACTCCGGGACAAAGAGGCCGGTGAGGGTGCGGATGCCATGCGGGAGCAGATCAAAGCCGCAAACCGCAGCCGCCGCAGCTACGGTGACTTCCTGCGCCGGTTCTGCGTCACCCGGGAGGAAGTCCACCTCGACCCGGACGAGTTCGATCTGAACTTTTACACCTACGGCCTGTCGGTCTACGGCAACCTGCCCCTCATCGAGCCGCTGGAGACCCGGGAGAGCAAGAAGATAGAAGAGCTGGCCCTTGTCATCGACACCAGCTACTCCACCTCGGGTGAGCTGGTGCGGGCCTTTCTGGCCGAGACGTACACCCTGCTGAAGGGCAGGGAGAATTTCTTCCATCGGATGAATCTCCACCTCATCCAGGCCGACAACGCGGTGCGGCAGGATATTCCCGTCAAAAACGAAGACGACCTCATCCGTGCCATGAACCACTTCGAGCTGCGGGGCGGCGGCGGCACCGATTTCCGGCCCGCCTTCGAGTACGTCAGCCAGCTCTGCGCCGAGAAGAAGTTCTCGAACCTCCGGGGTCTGCTCTATTTTACCGACGGTATGGGGACTTACCCGGCCCGCCGCCCGGCTTACGACACGGCATTTCTGTTTCTGGGTGACCGCTTCGACGACGCCAATGTGCCGCCCTGGGCAATGAAAGTGGTGCTGGACGAAGAAGAATTTACTGGCGAGGCTGCCCGCAGCGCCTCGGCCCTGTCCGAAGCGCTGGCGGAGGAAGACGACCTCTACCGTGACCTCAACAATTCGTGATAACGAGGGAAAGAATATGAACATCAAACGAGCCAAAGAAGAGATCGAGCATACCGTCAAAGCGTACCTCGCCAAAGATGCTCTGGGCGAATACGCCATCCCGGCCATCCGCCAGCGCCCCATCCTGCTGATGGGGCCTCCGGGCATCGGCAAGACCCAGGTCATGGAGCAGGCGGCGCGGGAGTGCGGCGTGGCGCTGGTGGCCTATACCATCACCCATCACACCCGCCAGAGCGCCGTGGGCCTGCCCTTCATCCGTCAGCGCAACTACGGCGGCCGGGACGTCTCTGTGACGGAGTACACCATGAGCGAGATCATCGCCAGCGTCTACGCCAAGATGGAGGCCGCCGGCCTGAAAGAGGGCATCCTCTTCATCGACGAGATCAACTGTGTCTCCGAGACGCTGGCCCCCACCATGCTGCAGTTTCTGCAGTGCAAGACCTTCGGCAATCAGGCCGTGCCTGCGGGCTGGGTCATCGTGGCGGCAGGCAACCCGCCGGAGTACAATAAATCCGTCCGCGATTTCGATATTGTCACCCTCGACCGTGTCCGCCGGATGGACATTGAGCCGGATCTGCCGGTCTGGAAGGACTACGCCCGTGCAGCCCACATCCACAGCGCGATCCTGAGCTACCTCGAACTGCACCCCCAGAACTTCTACCAGATAAACGCCGACGTGGACGGCACCCAGTTCGTCACCGCCCGCGGCTGGGAAGACCTCTCCAACCTGCTCAATACCTATGAGTCGCTGGGCCTGCAGGCCGACGAAGAGCTCATCCGCCAATATATCCAGCACCAGAAGATCGCCGAGGACTTCTCGGCCTACCTCGACCTCTACTATAAGTACCGTGACGACTACGGCGTGGAGGATATTCTGGCCGGTCAGGCCAAGCCTGCCGCTTTTGTGCGGCTGCTGCAGGCCCCCTTCGACGAGAAGCTGAGCCTCGTGAGCCTGATCCTGTCCGGCCTCGAGACGCGCTTCTCTGCCTCCCGGCGGGCAGACGCTGCGGCCGACAGCTGCTATGCCTTCCTGCGGGAGACGAAGAAAGCCTTTGCCGAGATGCCCGCAGAGCTGGCGCAGGAGCCGAACTGCTGGGCGCAGCTCTTTGACCAGATGACCGCCGACTACGAGGCTGAGACCCAGAAAAAGCGCACCGCCGGTCTGCTGGATAAGCCCACGCTGGAAGCCCGCTTGCAGACTGCCAAGACCCTGCGCGGCTGGGAAAAAGAGCTTCTGCGCGCCGCTGCGCCGGACGCGGACGCCGCTTTCAAGGTGCTGCGCACCCAGTTCGGCACCCTGTCGGATGCCCGGGACACCGCCCAGCAGACGGCCAGCGCTGCGCTGGAAGCGGCCTTCGACTTCATGGAGCAGGCATTCGCCGAGAGTCAGGAAATGGTGGTCTTCGTCACCGAACTGACCCTCTCGCCCGCCGCCCATGCCTTCATCGCCGAAAACGGCTGTGAGCGGTATTTCCAGTACAACAAAGACCTCCTGCTCGACCACCGCAAGGCGGCCCTGAATCAGGAGCTGGAAGCCGAACAGCGTCGGCACGGGATGCTGTAAAAGATATAAACGCAAACGAGAGGCCGCACAGCTGTGCGGCCCCTCGTTTTGTATGCAAAAAAGAAAAAGCATCTTGATAAGATCAAGATGCTTGGTGGTTGCGGGGGCCGGATTTGAACCAACGACCTTCGGGTTATGAGCCCGACGAGCTACCAGACTGCTCCACCCCGCGATATTTACTTTTTGCTGTCGGCCTCTCGCTGACTGCTCAAGTATAATACCACAAGGCGGGGGACTTGTCAAGCGTTTTTTCAAAAAGAATATGACTTTTTTGAAAAGGCCGCTGCCGGAAACAAAAAGCGCCCCATTCCGGGGCGCTTCGACAGAGCGAATATCACTTGCGGGTGCGGCGGCGCACGAAGCGGACGACGAGGGCGGCTGCGGCCAGAATGACCAGCACGGGCCAGACGCCCACGACCCAGACCGTCAGCTGCTGGATGCCGGAGACGAAGCCCGTCCAGCCATTGCGGAGAGCGCTGGACAGCTGGGAGAGGTAGGTTTCCTCGGCGGGGGTGTATTCCTTCACCTCGTCCAGCGAGAGGTAGACCGTGGAGCAGGACACCTGCTGGCTGTACCAGTCCAGCTGCGACTGCCAGCTCTCGATCTGGTACTGGACGTCGCTGAGGGAAGATTCGATCTCCAGCAGGTCGGCGAGGTTTTCGGCGCTGGCCTGAAGCTCCTGCAAACGTGTGCGCTGGGCCGTCAGGTTGGAGAGCCGGGCCTCGATGTCCATATACTGGGTGGTGACGTCCTGCACCTGCTCGCTCTTGTCCACGAGGTTGCCCGCCTGCGCGGCGGCTTCGAGGAAGCTCGTGTAGTTGTCCTGCGGGACGCGGATGGTGAGGGAGAGGGTGCGGCTCGAGCCGGTGTAAGAGGATTCGCTGCTGGATTCCAGATAGCCTCCGGCGGCGCTCACGGCGTCGGTGAGGGCGGTGCGGGCGGCGTCAAAGTCCTTGCTCTCGATGGTGAGGTTGGCGGTGTAGATGAGCTTTGTGCTCGTCTGCGCGGCCTCGGCGCTGAGGGCGCCGGTGCCGCCCGCATCGCGGGCGCTCATGGCATCGGCGCTTCCACCGGCCTGGACGGCCATCTTGGGTGCGGCAAGGGCGCTGTTCACGTCGTCCATCGAGTAGGCGGCGTAGGAGGCCGTCTCAGGGGCAGAGCTGAGGGCCGCGCCGCCCGCAGGCAGCAGGCTGATGGGGGAGTGGACTGCCACATACAGACCAACGCCGCAGAGCAGGCCGCAGGCGGCGATGCTCAGAGTCCTGCGGGGAAAGTGGATGGCTTTTTTGGGCTTTTTGGCGGGTTTCGGTGCCTCTTCTGCCGGCTGCATGGCGAGGAGCTTTGCTTTCAGGTCGTCCGAAGCGTGAAGGTCGTCTAGCTCCATCTTGTACTCATACCACCTCATCTTCGATCTCCTCCTTCAGCATCGTATGTAACTGTGCGCGGGCGCGGCGAAGCCAGCTGAGCACCGTGTTGGTGGGTGCGCCCAGCATCCGGCCCACCTCGGCGGCGGTGTACCCCTCGTAGTAGTGGAGGTAGACCGCGTTGCGGTAGTTCTCGGGCAGGGCGCGCACGGCGTCCAGCACGCTGCCGTCTTCCATCTGGTCCGGAGCGGGAAGATTCTCGTCCAGCTCGGTGTCCTTCTGGCGGGCGGCGCGGGTCAGGTCGTGGCAGCGGTTGACGGTCACACGCAGCAGCCAGGCTTTCAGGTGTTCCTCGCTCTCGAAGCGGCCATTGTAGCACAGCAGCTTTTCGAAAACATCCTGCACCACATCTTCCGCATCGGCGGTGCAGCTGCAGTTGTGCATGGCGGCTCGGAACACCGTGTCACTGTATCGCTGCACGGCCAGCGCAAAAATCTCGTTTTTGGTCAGCTGTCCCATAGTTCTATGCTCCTTTGATGTCCTGTGTACAGCAGGACCCGGTGGAAAAATCACCTTTGATTGGGGACATTCACCCTGTATACGGATGAGCGGCCCCGATTATTGCAGTTTATGGTGCAGAGCGGAAAAATCTTCCGCCTGGCACCGCACAAGGTACTCAAAGTATAACATGAATACGCCAAAAACAAAAGGGCCATTTGCCGCCATGTTTTGGCAAATGACCCTGAGAGCTTCTGTTCGGTTATCGGTAGAGCCGCTGGAAGAGGGCTACCCGCTCGGAGAGATAGGTCTCGGCCCGGGGGTGGTGGAGCCAGCGTTTGCCCGCCTTGTCGCAGGCGAGACGGTGGCCCAGCGCGGCGGGGCAGGCGTCGATCTCTTCCACATCCCGCATGGTGAGGGTGAGGCTCAGCGCCGCCGGAGCGTCCGGCAGGGGCGGGAGCGGGTCTTCCCAGACGAAGGGCGGCAGCAGCTGGACAGCGTACACCGTCCGGGTGCATTCTTCGGTGAGCAGCAGCGCGGCGGGCGCACCATCCGGCATGACGTGCAGGGAGGAATAGAGCAGCTGCAGCTGCTCCGGGGCCAGCAGACGGGACGCGCCCTCTTCCTCATCGGGCAGAAGGGTGAGAAAATCCGCCGCCTCGTCGGCGTAGATGCGCCGGGCCGGAGCGCGGAACTGCGCGTACAGCGCGGGCAGGGCGAACACGCCCTCCCGGTCTAAGGCCCGCTGCAGCAGGCAGTAAAACTCCGTCAGCGGGTGGGCCGGGTCGGGCTGCGGCATCCCGAAATCGGGGCGCGAAACGTGTCCTCCGCCCATCAGCCGTTGTAACCCAGCGTGGCCGCCATGACGGCCTTGATGGTGTGCATCCGGTTCTCGGCCTCGTCGAAGACGATGCTCTGGGGGCCTTCGAAGACTTCGTCGGTGACTTCCATCGCGTCGCGGCCAAAGCGCTCGCCCATCTCCCTGCCCACAGTGGTCTTGTGGTCGTGGTAGGCGGGCAGGCAGTGCATGAACACGGCCTTGGGGCCTGCAATGTCCATCAGCTGCTGGTTGATTTGATAGGCGGCCAGGTCGTTGATGCGCTCGGCCCAGACCTCGACCGGCTCGCCCATGGACACCCAGACGTCGGTGTAGAGGACGTCTGCGCCCTTTGCGGCCTTGGCAGGGTCTTCCTCGAAGGAGATGGTCGCACCCGTCTCGGCGGCGATGGCCCTGCACTGCTCCACCAGTGCAGCGTCCGGCTGGTACTTTTTGGGGGCGCAGGCGGTGAACTTGAGGCCCATCTTGGCGCAGCCCACCATCAGGCTGTTGCCCATGTTGTAGCGGGCATCGCCGAAGTAAACGAAGTTGATGCCCTTGAGGTGGCCGAAGTGCTCCCGGATGGTGAGGAAGTCGGCGAGGATCTGGGTGGGGTGGAACTCGTTGGTCAGGCCGTTCCACACCGGCACACCGGCGTAGTGGGCCAGATCTTCCACGATGCTCTGGCCGTAGCCGCGGTACTCGATGCCGTCGAACATCCGGCCCAGCACCCGGGCGGTGTCGGCGATGGACTCCTTTTTGCCGATCTGGCTGCCCGACGGGTCGAGGTAGGTGACTTCCATGCCCAGGTCGTGGGCGGCGACCTCAAAGCTGCAGCGGGTGCGGGTGGAGGTCTTCTCGAAGATAAGGGCGATGTTCTTGCCGCGCAGAGCGTCGTGGCGGATGCCGGCCTTCTTCTTTGCCTTCAGGTCGGCGGCGAGGTCCAGCAGACCTTCGATCTCTTCGGGAGTGTAATCGAGAAGCTTCAAAAAGCTGCGGTTCGTAAGATCCATTGTATATATTCCTCTCTATGCACTGAAATTTGAATATTTATACTTTCACAGACCCTATTATAATACAGAGCAAAGGTGGGGTCAAGAGGAAGCACTTGACGCACCTGTCAAAAATTGCAATGCTTTGTCGAATATGCTATACGAAAGACGCTGCCCTTCTCCATTCTGGCAACAGAAGGGAGGTGAGCCTGATGGTCCAGATCCTAACCGATATTATCGTAGCTGTCGCAGCGCAGGTGATTGCCGATCGCCTGTGCAAGTGGCTTGACAACTACCGCAAGGGCCAGTAAGCACAAAGAAGCCCCCGGTATGCCGAGTACCGGGGGCTTCGCTTTTATGAGCCGATGGCAATAATCCTAACCGATATTTTGCCTACTTCTAGTATATGCAATCTGATGCAAAAGTCAAGGTGCTATGAAAAAATTTAACATCTTACAACTCCAGCTCCGCCTTCCGCCCGCTGGGCTGATAGGGGGTGAGCCGGACGCCGGCCTTTTGGAACATGAACCGGGCGGCCACGCTGGAATCGGTGTCGTGGTACTTGTCGCTGTAGTAGACCACTTCGGCGATGCCGGACTGGATGATGGCCTTGGTACACTCGTTGCAGGGGAAGAGGGTGACGTACACCCGCGCGCCCTTGAGGTTGTTGTGGGCGCTGTTGAGGATGGCGTTCAGCTCGGCGTGGCAGACGTACATATATTTCGTGTTCAGCGGCTCACCCTCCCGCTCCCACGGCATGGCGTCGTCGTCGCAGCCGATGGGCATGCCGTTGTAGCCCAGAGAGAGGATCTTGTTTTCCGGGCTGACGATGCAGGCGCCCACCTGACTGCTGGGGTCTTTGGAGCGCATGGCCGTGAGCAGGGCAATGCCCATGAAGTATTCGTCCCAGTTGATATAATCCGTGCGTTTCATCGCAAAAACCTCCGTCTGGCGTGCCTTTTTGGGGGGCGGGGCAGGCCCCGGCCCCCGGCCACCTAAAGCATACCATAAAAGCAGGTTGATTGCAACAAAGCCCCCGCCCCGCCGCCCCGGGACTCTGTTGCAAAAAAATACAATTTTTGGAAACAAAAATTGTGAAATTTTAATCTTGACAGCCA
>ERZ773248.1343-NODE-1343-length-21240-cov-5.931461_pt1 | contig 21240 bp, 17 predicted proteins | sample MGYA00580518_ERZ773248 | MGnify/ENA primary metagenome ERZ773248 (study PRJEB29015, sample SAMEA2737762) | human gut metagenome | biome: human gut; feature: human-associated habitat; material: faeces | place: China | collected 2012 ...
GGCCTTTTCTAACATTTTACTACAGTCTCGTAGCTCCGAGGCCACAAATATAGGGGATAGGCTCTCTTTACGGGCTGACTGTGGATGCTGGCACAAAATCAGAATTCAAAGTTTCATTCATACTGCCTGTTCTATATCCTGTTAAGTCCATTGTAACGTAAGTAAATCCATATTCTTTGAAAGATTTCGTAATCAGATTTCGGTTGGTTTCTTCCACTAATTTCGGAAATTCTTCTGGCAAGATTTCAATTCGTGCGATTGTTCCGTGGATTCTTACTCGCACCTGATGGAATCCCATATCGAGGAGTAACTGTTCTGCCTTGTCTACCATTATTAATTTTTCTTCGGAAATAGTTTCTCCATATACAAAACGCGAGGAAAGGCAGGCAAATGATTGTTTGTTCCAAGTTGGCAGTCCTAAATCTTTTGAGAGGGCACGAATATCATCTTTATTTAATTTGCTGGCTCTTAATGGACTTTTAATCCCTAATTCTGCGACTGCCTGTAAGCCTGGCCTGTAATCGCCGTTATCATCAAGGTTAGAACCTTCTGCGATTGCCACTACATGCTCCTCTTTTGCTATTTTCCATATTTTTTCGAAGAGTTCTTTTTTGCAGAGATAGCAGCGATTCTTTGGATTATGTCGGAAGCCTTCAATGTCTAATTCTTCGGATTCTACGACTAAATGACGGATACCTTCTTTTTCACAGAAAGCTTTTGCTTCTTTTAATTCTCGTTCTGGAAAAGAACAGGATTTTGCGGTAACTGCAATACATTTTTCTCCTAATGTATCATGTGCAACTTTCAGTAAAAATGTAGAGTCTACTCCTCCGGAGAAAGCTACCGCAACACTACCGAGTTCTTTTAAATAATTCTCTAAATCTTCTTTCTTTTTATTCTGTTCTACTGATGCCATAATAAAGTCCTCCAAATGTTATATTGTCTGCATAGTACAATTTTATTCCTACTTTGTCAATAGGTTTATATGTTGTTATGGATTCTATTTTTCACTTCCTGTAACGGAATATTATTCATGACATCCTCTTACTACTTTCTATGTATGAAAAATAGTGCTATAATTTAAGAAAATCTTTATTTTTCAGCATAGATCATATAGTAAATTTGCCAAAATAAATTTTTAATCTGGCTCTCATTTGATTCTAACTGTGAAATTATTAAAAGATTTTTAAACCTATTATAAAACCAGCACTAAAAAGGAGATTTTGACATGGATTACAGACGTTTTAAAGATACCATTTATCTCCGCCTTGACCCCGGCGAAGAAATTATAGAACAGATTGAAAAAGTAGCGAAAAAAGAAAATATTCAGCTCGCACAGATTAACGGATTAGGAGCACTTAATGACTTTACTGCCGGTGTTTTTGACACGGTAGAAAAAAAGTTCCACCCTATTCACTTTGATGGAGCTTATGAAATTGTTTCCTTGACAGGAACTGTCACAAGACAGGACGGCGAAGTATATCTTCATCTTCATATGGCTGCCGGGGACAAAGATGGACATGTGTTTGGTGGGCATTTAAGTATGGCCTATGTCAGTGCTACAGCTGAAATCCAGATTCAGATTAGCGATGGAGTAATTGACAGAAAATACGATAAAAAAATCGGCCTCAATTTGTTCGATTTTACTATTTAATTCATTAGACAAAGCCATTGTCCCGAATAAGACATATTTGTGATTTTAGTTGCGGTATGTTGAACGTGAGCGAGTAGAGCAAACATTCAACATGCTGCAACTAAAATCACAAATATGCTTTATTCAGGACAATGGCTTCGTCTGTAGCCTATTAAACCAAACTTTATTCTTATATATGTTTTGTGTGTTATTGTTTATTCGTGTGTGTTAACTTATATGGTTTTAATGTGTGTTGTTGTTTATTTATATTTCTTTATGTTTACGTTCGTATTATTCGCCAAAAACAGCTTTGTAATCAGCCTGGAATTTTGCAATACCCTGATCTGTTAATGGATGTTTTGTCATCTGCTCAATTACAGAGTAAGGAACTGTTGCAATATCAGCACCAGCTAAAGCACAGTCTGTTACATGGATAGGATTTCTTACAGAAGCTGCGATGATTTCTGTATCGTATGCATAAATGTCAAAGATCTCAGCAATCTGTCTGATTAAATCAATTCCTGGCTGGCTGATATCATCTAATCTTCCGAGGAATGGAGAAACATATGTAGCACCTGCGTTAGCAGCAAGGATTGCCTGGTTTGCAGAGAAGATTAATGTAACATTTGTCTTAATCCCTTCTTTAGAAAGAACTTTTACAGCCTTTAATCCTTCTACTGTCATAGGAATTTTAACAACCATGTTTGGATGGATAGAAGCGATTTCACGGCCTTCTTTGATCATGCCTTCTGCGTCTGTTGTCGTAGCTTTCACTTCGCCACTGATTGGTCCATCTACGATAGAAGTGATTTCTTTAATTACTTCTGTAAAGTCTCTTCCCTCTTTTGCAATTAAGGATGGATTTGTTGTTACACCACAAATTACTCCAAGATCATTAGCCTTTTTAATGTCTGCTACATTAGCAGTATCCACAAAAAATTTCATTTGTTTAACCTCCATTTGTTTTTGCTTTGTTTGATGATATGAATATAACACATTTTAAAAGGAAATGCAAGCTTGAAAACAAGAAAAAATAAGTAAAAATAAGCAAACAAAGATTTTTTCTTGTTTTTATCCTCGAATCTTAACTTTTTCTCTCTTTTCACTGGAATAATTTCACGATTCAGGGTATAATGAAACAACAATATATTGGGAGGAACCTACTATGATGCAATTAGAACGCCAGAAAAAGATTCTGGATTATCTGAATAAGAATAGAAAAGCAACTACAAAGGAATTAAGCCAGCTTCTTGATGTATCCACCACAACAATCCGTACTGACCTAAACCAGATGGATAAGGAAAATCTTATTACAAAAACACATGGCGGTGCCGTATATAATGATAGAAGCCTTGATAACATTGAATTAACGGGGAGAGCATATTTCTTTGATGAAAGGGCTTTGGAGAATCAAAAGGAAAAGGAAGCAATCGCAAATAAAGCGATAAAATTAATAAAAAATCATATGTGTATTTACTTAGATGCCAGCTCTACATGCTACACACTTGGAATGAAGCTCTCTGGTTTTACCAAACTTACTGTCATTACAAATGGAATCAATCTTGCTATGGCATTAAAAGATATTCCCGGTATCACTGTTATTTTAACCGGAGGAATCGTAACTTCCGTCTCCTCCTCTATCGAAGGATTACTCGGAGAAGATTTATTGAAAAAAATTCATACAGATATCGCATTTGTATCTGCCCGTGGTTTTTCTGTAGAAAATGGTCTCACTGACTTCAGTATCTATGAAGCGGACTTAAAACGAAGATGTGTAAAATCCTCTGCTAAGACCATTGCGTTAATCGATCATACGAAGTTTAACACAACTTCTATTTCTAGTTACGCATCATTAGATGACTTGAATATGGTCATTACTGACTTTGGCCTGTCAGAAAATACAAAAGATATTTATGAAAAAGCTGGAGTGAATCTGGTTATTGCCAAAGAAATGAACTGATCAAATAGGAATTTGCCGCAGGCAAAGAGACGCCCCCGAAGAAAGTCTGGCCACAAAGATAGGGGCCAGACTCTCTTCGGGGGCTGTGCTTTGGCTATGGGGGGATACAAAGAGGTCAAATGCCACATCATTTTCCCACTATTGATAACCACATCAGCCTTCGACCATGTTGGTTCCACATAAAAATAACACTTCCTAAAATTGAGGAGCGTCTATTTTCTCCTACAAATCAGAACTTTCATCAAACTCGTAATCATTTCCTGGAAGGATAATGTTTAAGAGAATCCCTGCGATGGCCGCAATGGATAATGCAGTAAGTGTGATAGATGTTCCTGCTACTGTGAAAGTTAATCCATCACCAAATCCAAGTCCACACACAAAGATAACACCTGTGATAATCAGATTTCTTGACTTTGTGAGGTCTACTTTATTCTCGACAACGTTACGAACTCCGATAGCGGAAATCATACCGTAAAGCATAAAGCTGACACCACCAATAATGGCAGATGGCATCGTACTGATAATCGCAGATACCTTTGGAATAAAGCTGATGATAATTGCAAGGCAGGCTGCAATACGGATAACTAATGGATCATATACATGACTTAACTCTAATACACCAGTATTTTCCCCATAAGTTGTATTCGCAGGACCACCGATCAAACCAGCTAATGCAGTTGCTACACCATCTCCAAGAAGGGTTCTGTGAAGTCCCGGATCTGCTAAAAAGTTTTTATTTACTGTTGCAGAAATGGCAGACATATCTCCAACGTGTTCCATCATTGTTGCGATTGCTATTGGAGCCATAACAAGAATTGCCGTCACATCAAACTTACAAATCTGGAATGGAGGAAGTCCTACAAAACCAGAAGAAGCTACAGATGAGAAATTCAAAATGGCAGAACCATCTGGATTGGTAAAGCCGGCTGCATTCATAATCAGCGCAACGATATAAGAAATCACAACTCCCATAAGGATTGGGATAATTTTAAACATACCCTTGCCCCATATATTAAAGGCGATAATTACTGCCAATGCCACAAATGCTAAAAACCAGTTTGTTGAAGCATTGGAAATCGCAGAAGATGCGAGACTAAGACCAATACAGATGATAACTGGACCTGTTACAACTGGTGGTAAATATCTCATAACACGCTTAATACCAACTAAGCAGATAATAAGTGACATTACTACATATAAAAGACCGGCAACCACTACACCACCACAGGCATAAGCAGCCTTTTCATTTGCACTCATTCCTGCATAAATTCCCGTATTCAAATGCGCTACTGTAGAAAATCCACCTAAGAACGCAAAAGAAGAACCAAGGAATGCCGGAACCTTCATTCTTGCACATACATGGAATAATAATGTTCCAAATCCTGCACAAAACAGTGTTACCGCTACCGTAAGTCCTCTTGTCGGATGTTCTCCACAGGCATCCATAAAATAACTATTGACCAGAATCGGTACTAAAATCGTAGCACCAAACATCGCGAACATATGCTGCACACCAAGAATCAGCATCTTCGGCAGGCCCAGCTTCTTCGCATCACGAATTACTTGATTTGATTCATTCATAAACTTTCCTTATCCTCTCTTGTTTTTCTCTGCTATTATACGGGGATAAGATAAGAAAAACAAGAGGGAATTTATTTCTCATTCTTTCCTAATGATTCTAATTCTTTCAGGATTTCTTTATCTTAAAATCAGCCGCTCAAACGATTGTGCAAATCTCACATCGTCCTCTTCTGTCCGTTTTCTCGGTCCTTTCAGATGATTTTTATGAGAACTTCTTCTCGCCTTCTTATTCAGATGCCGCTCCATCAACATCTGGTCAATATTGTCATTCGTGTACCACTTGCCTGACTGATGAATCGCATACGCACCCTTTCCAAGTGCCATCGCTGCCACTCCATAATCCTGCGAAACGACAATATCTCCCTTCTGACAGATGCTGATTAATTTATAATCCACTGCATCTGCCCCTTCTCCGACAACAATCACCTCACTGTACTCTGAGTACAAAACATGATTGGTATCACATAATAAGGTGACGGGAAGATTGTATTTCTTTGCTATTTTTTCTACTATGCCGATTACCGGACAGGCATCGGCATCTATGAATATATGCATGATAAAACTCTGTTGTTAAAATTTATAATCCTCTTTTTAATATAGTATTGTACTTTTTATTTTGCCTGCAGCAATCAGAATTTAAAGCACCTGTTTTGCTGCACCATAAATTCCCGCATCGTTTCCGAGAGTTGCCAGTGTAATTTTTGTTTTCTGATTTCCATAGAATGCATGATCATAGAAATATTTTCTTACAGTCTCTAAAAGAATATCTCCTGCTTTTGACACACCCCCGCCAATGACGAATACAGCAGGGTCAACGGTTGCTGCTAAATTTACTAATGCCTGTCCAAGATATGCACCAAATTCTTCCGTAATTTCTAAAGCCGCTGCATCTCCTGCTTTTGCTGCATCAAATACTTCTTTTGCAGTGATTTCTTTTCCAGTTAAAATACTGTTTTTCGTATTTTTCTCAAAATATCTCTTAGCCAGACGGACAAGCCCGGTTGCAGAAGCATATTGTTCAAGGCATCCTTTTCTTCCGCATCCGCAAGCCTCTGTCTCATCATCTCTTACTGTGATATGTCCGATTTCTCCACCTGCTCCGTGAGCTCCGACTACCGCATGACCATCAATGATGATACCGCCGCCAACGCCAGTTCCAAGTGTTACCATGATCAAGTCTTTTTCTCCTTCTCCGGCACCCTTCCACATCTCACCAAGAGCTGCTACGTTGGCATCATTTCCAATAACACATGGGAAACCTGTGAGTTCTTCCAATTCTTTTTTGATTTCTTTTGCCATCCAGCCGACATTTGCGGCACGTTCAATGGCTCCGTTTTTATCTACAGGTGCCGGCACTCCTACTCCAATGCCACAGATTTCTTCGGCTTTAAGAAGTTTTTCAGCAATTTTTCCCTTAATTGCCTCTGCAACATCTGGCAGAATACGTTCTCCTTCGTTTTCTGTGTAAGTCTTAATCTCCCATTTATCAAGAAGTTCTCCTTCTACTGTGAAAAGACCAAGTTTTACAGTTGTTCCTCCAACATCCACTCCAAAACAATATTTCATTATGCTCCCCTTTCTTTTTCTACTTATTGCAATTATAAATTTATAATTGCAAATAAAATTCGTTCTTTATATAGTATCACGAATTCGCCCTGCTTGCTTCCATTATAATATTAATTACTGATACATTTCTATCATTCTTCAAACATGCTCTAGTAACCAATATTAATCATGAAGCGGCTGGATGATCTAACCGATATAATCGCCTCTGTCCTCAACCAGTTCGTACCCGGCAGAACGCACTCGGGCAGACAAACAGTTTTTACATTTAGCTGCCTCATCTCCTGTACATATCTTGTTATCATAAAGCTCATACTGCTTTCGATTTTCTACTGGAGAAAGATTTGGCATTACTACGTTCGCTCCTGCACTAAGACCTTTTTCTCTTCCTAATGGATCTAACGTTCCAAGTGCTGTTGTTGCCGGAAGTAATACTTTCGGTAATAACAATCGAAGTACCGATAATAATTTTAATGTTAAATCTACGCTTCCTGCTTCTTCTTTTGCAAACTTTGTATCATGATGTGGAATAAACGGGCCAATGCCAACCATCTGTGGTTGTAATTCCTGCAAAAAGACTAAATCTTCTGCCAAATGTTCCCATGTCTGTCCCGGGGACCCCACCATAAATCCGGCACCCACCTGATAGCCAAGTTCCTTTAAATCATAAAGGCATTGTTTGCGATTAGAAAGATGCATACTTTCTGGATGGAGCATGTGATAATGTGATGTATTGGCCGTTTCATGGCGGAGCAGATAGCGGTCTGCTCCCGCTTCCTTCCATGCTTTATATATTTCTTTTGATTTTTCTCCGACTGATAATGTAATCGCACAATCTGGATGTGCTTTCTTTATCTTTTTTACAATATCTGCAATCCGCTCTTGCGTATACCACGGGTCTTCCCCACCTTGTAATACAAAAGTACGAAAGCCTAACTTTTCACCATTTGCACAACATGCAAGAATCTCTTCTTCACTAAGGCGATATCGTTCTACATTACGATTATCTCTTCGTATTCCACAGTAATAGCAATTGTTTTTACAGTAATTTGTAAACTCAATCAGTCCTCTTGTAAATACTTTTGTTCCATAATACTGTTTGCGTACTTTGACAGCTTCCTCTTTTAAATATTCCATGACTTCAGAATTATTAAATAATGAAAATAATTCCAGACATTCTTCTTTCGTTAAGGAATGCGTCTCTACAAGTTTTTTTGAAATGTCCATTTCTTTTCCTCTAAATTACTAGTTCCACTTTATCATTAATAATACTCTGGCTCATCTGGCATAATAAGCGCTGCAACAATATAAAATAATACACCGGAACCTCCTGCTAATGTAAAAAGAACAACGAGCAGACGAAGGATTGTCGCATCAATTCCGAAAAATTCTGCAAAACCTCCACAAACACCACATATTTTTCTGTCTAAAGATGATTTATAAAGTTTTTTCCCCATAACTTATTACCTCTTTTTATTTCATTTTCTGTTTTATTTTTTTACTTTTTTCTTTTTTGTCTCTGTTATTACTTCTTTTTTTGTTTCTGTGTGGCTGTTGTTGCCTGTGAAGCATTTTCTTTTGACTTGGTCTCTTCTGTTATCTGCTCCGCATCTTTTTTTGGCTGTTTTTCTTTGGCTGCCTTTCGCTCTGCTTCTGCTTTTTTTGCTGCTGCCTCTGCATCCTGCGCTTCTTTTTGCTCTTTTAAGCTATCACTCCACTTTTTATTAAATGTCGTATAGGACATAGCTGGCAGTGTGATTGTTCCGTCTTTTCCCGGAATCTGGCGAACTTCTGCAATCTGTGTCTGTGCATGATCTGCAAGATAGTTCATCTGATAATCAGCAAGTTTATCCGCAATCAACAATGCCTGCCCTCTTGTAATACGCTGATTGGCTGTTTTGCAGGAATCATCTACTGCTAATGCACCCGATGCAAAGGAAGCATAAGCTTCTTTTGCTGTTTCATCCATTGTATCTATACTGCTACAGGAAGCCAGCACTTCTTCTGCCTTTTTATCCGATATAGTTACTGGATATAATTCCTGAAGAAGCTGTGCAAAACGAGTAGTCGTTACAGTTCCATTTTCATTTTCGGAAACAAAAGCAGATAAGGTTGCATTATCTTTTAAAGAACCAATTGCTTCGAGCATTGTTCCAAGCTGTTTTCTTGTAATTGCCTTGTTTGGTGCAAACAGACCGTCTTTCTGCGCTGGATAACAATGAAGTGCAGAATATTCGCTATAAACCGCGCCGTACTTTTGGGAACTTCTCACATCGTAATTACTTGGTGTCAGGGTAAGTTTACCCTTTTTATAGTTGTTAAATGCGTAATCAAACAGGCTTCTTATAGAAGCAAATGTACTTTCTTTACTGACATTTCCAAAGTAGGCACAAATCAGTTCGTGTCCTTCATAATCCGCTGCTGTTGCAATAAATACATGGCCTGCTGCATTGGTAGTGCCGGATTTTGAACCGATAATCTTATATGTATCACGGTCATAATAAGCCATTCCTTTCAAAAACCAGTTTGTTGTATTAACATACATTCCGCCTTTTTGTGTGGAATAATGTGCCTTTGAAACAGCACTTCGAATTAATGGTATTGCCATTGCGTAACGGCATATTTTAGCCATTTCCTTTGCACTGGCATAAGTTTCATTATATCCTGCGCCAATATCAGAACCAACCGGATTATCAAAATGGGTCTTCTTTAAACCAAGTTCTTTACATTTTTCGTTCATTGCTTCTACGCAGGCCTTTTTAGAACCAAAAACACCAACTGCCAGAGAATCTGTCGCATCTGCTGCAGAAGACATCAAACTCATATGTAATAAATCTTTAAAAGTATAGTTTACTCCTGCACCAATTCCTAAGCTGTATGTACCCGGCGTTGTGCGGTATACAACATCAGACTTTGTCTTTATCACAGAGTTTACATTTCCCTTTTCTACACAAACAATCGCTGTCATAAGCTTTGCTGTACTTGCCGGATAAATCTTTTTATTTGCATCCTGCCCAAAAAGAACTTCCCCAGAGCCTGCATCCATCACCACATAAGCATGGCATTGTTTCTTCGGTGCTTTCACTTTTGCCTGTCCCTGCAAAGGCAGGGCAATAAACAGCAACAGTAAAAGTATTCCTGTTAATTTCTTTTTCATATCGCCTCTCCTTTTTAATTTTCTCTTAAGTTTAATGATTTTCCAAACACACTCTAAGAAAAGTTTCTGGACAATCTTCTCTCCTTACAAAAAGACATATCCATACTATGTAACGCCTTATAAAGCTTTATTATCATCTCCACACAAAGTTCCTGACTGCCGTTATAGAGTTCCCAAAGATGTTTACAGGTTTCTGCATCCGCCGGATTGATTTCTTTTGGAATAAAATGATGATGCAGATCTAATTCTGGACTGACATATCCGCCAATCACTGTTGTAATCGCTCTCTTTACTCCAAATCCAGAACGGAAAATATAATTGATCACCAGTTTCATATGAAAAAGACTGACTTGTATCTGTTTCGCAGACTTCTTAAAATATGGTGCAATTACGGCGGCAATCTCTTTTTTATCCTTTATATGGCAGGCTCTCTTATAATGATTTAGATTTCTGCCATCACGCTGCATCACCTCAAAATCCCAATCTGTCTCTATCTCTGTATGACTGATTCCCGTTTCCTTTATGCGCTTTCTTACATAAGGATGACAGGAACTGTCCAGAATAAAATGTGTCATAAATCCAGCAAGATAGGCAAATGCTTCATTCTTATTTTCCTGTGCCTGAAACACCCTAAATGCCCGTTTAAAAAACTCTCTGGCAGGTTCGTGATGTACTTTTACCCCATACTGATTTACTTTATTTTTGCAATAAGAATGATAATAAAACAGAATATCCGGACCATGTACGCCAATATTATAGTATTCGATATATGGTTCTATTTTTCTTTGTAATTCTTCGGGAAGTTTATGAAAAACTTCCTGTCCATAGGCATAATGTGTATATGTTGTCGGCATAACATCATCTCCTTTTCTTGAGTAAACTGACTATTGTGACACCTTAATTCCAGTAATGTATTACCGGAGATTTTCGCAAAATTTTTCTTTCTGTTATTATAATCACTACAGAATTTAAAATCAAACGTATCTGTAATACTATTTTCTTATTTTGCGGCATTCGGTATAGTAACGTTTATCCTGTGCATGTCCCATAGAAAATGTCTTTCTCGGTAATGCTCCATCATGAATTACTGTAGGGAACAGTTCTTCCTTTCCCATATCCGGTAAAATAAATCCTATGCTGTCTTTTTCCCTGGCAAGGCTTTCTACTACCTCTTCTCCATGAATGTAATCAATCTTTCCGCCATTGTGTGCCAGATATCCATCAAGAAATCTCTGCAGGCTTCCTACTGTTAACTTAGACGTTGGACGTTCAATAACACATTTCTTTTTCTTTCCATTATAAATAGTATAGAAGGTCTGCCCTTTTCCTTCTTTTTTAATATGTAAAGCCGCATTCATCTTGCTTAATAAATCTTCTACATGAACACCGGTAACAATTCGGTGAATCGCCTCAAACTGAAGAGCAGGGCTGTGAAGATTTACAACCTCTACGAGCGCATATCTCGCTGGGTGCTCCGACAGATCTTCATCTGGATGTGCAGCCTTTAACTGTTCATAGTATGCTTTAGCAGCTGCAAGTGAATGATTGCCATCTCCAACTGCAAACAAAAGAACCGGACGGTCTTTTACATGATATTTATCGGCAAAACACTTTGGATCTGCCAGGAATGTAAGTGCTTTTTCAATCCGTTTCTTTTCCTCTTTTCCAAGAAGATAGCCACATAGATGTCCGCCGCCCATCATAAGGTCAAAATCATATAAAAGTGGAAGATGTTCCTTTTCCTGCTCACACGGTTCTATGACATGCTTTCCCGCATCATCTACAAGTAGCATAACGTGTGGAAGTTCCACTACCGCATTGTTACGAATCTCCACTCTGGCTGGAATTCTTTCTGCTACCGTTGCCTCTGTTGCTCTTATAAAAGATGTACTCTTTTTGCTATAATCGTACTGTTCCAAATCAATCTTTCCAACAATACCTGCGCGAACATTCCCAACACTGTCTGTCCGCTCTACATAAATCATCGCATCTTTATATTCTGTAAAAACCTTTTCATGCAGATACTTATTCATAGAAGCCTCAATATTTTTAAGTTGCTCCTCATGATTTTCCTGTTCCAAATATACTTCCGGCAAAATCATATCGAGAGTAGAGGGACTATCACCGGCAAATTTCTTTACCTCTTCCCAATATTCCGGCTCACTGGTAAACTGGTCACAGGCAATAACAGACCACTTCTCCATATTTACTTCTTTTCCAGGCAGTAAAATATCTGCCTCTTTAAATGTTTTCATTATTATTCTCCCTCTTTTGTGCTTCTATTTTTTCAGCAAGATCATTTAAATATACCCACCGTTCCATTTTATCAGAAAGTTCGGCTTCCGTCTTTTCTTTTTCTTGCATTAATTCATTCAATTTTATGAAATCGGTCGCACATTTGCTGATTTGTTCTTCTAACTCTGTAATTTTTTCTTCTAATTTCTCAATATCCTCATCAATTGTCTCAAATTCTTTCTGTTCCTTATAAGAGAATTTCAACTTCTTTTCTTTATTTTTAGAAGCAAGCCACTGTTCTCTTCCTTCTTTCTTCTTCTCATTGCTCTTTTTAATATGAAGCCCGGAACCAGAATCCACACTGTCAATGGAATCCGTCTCAATTCTTCCTGATTTTTCCTGATATTCTGTATAATCACCCTCGTAGACTACAATATTTCCATTTTCAAAAGCAGCAATACGGTCAACTGTTCTATCAAGGAAATAACGGTCATGAGAAACGGTGATGACAATTCCCGCAAATTCATCAAGAAAATCTTCTAAAACCCGAAGTGTCGCAATATCAAGATCATTTGTCGGCTCATCAAGTATTAAAACGTTCGGAGACTGCATCAGCACTTTTAAAAGGTATAATCTTCTTCTTTCACCACCAGAAATCTTAGCAATCGGCGTATACTGCATATCTGAACTGAAAAGGAAACGTTCTAACATTTTTGATGCACTGACCAGTCCCTCGGAAGTTCGTACATATTCTGCTGCATCTTTAATGTAATCAATAACTCTTTCTCTTTCATCCATTACTTCACATTCCTGTGCAAAGTAACCAATTTTTATTGTCTCTCCCCATTCAATCGCTCCAGAATCTGCCTGCTCTAAATCTGCTAAAATCTTCATCAATGTGGACTTTCCACAGCCATTATGCCCGACAAATCCAATTCGTTCAAATCGTTTAAATATATAGGAAAAATGTTTAAAAAGTACCTTGTCTCCATATGCTTTTGAAATATCATAAAGTTCAATCGTTTTTTTTCCAAGTCTGGTTCCAACAGATCCCATCTCTACCTGCTTTGCTGTCTTTGGGGAATCCATCGCTTTTAACTGTTCAAAACGCTCTAAACGTGCCTTTTGCTTTGTCGAACGTGCCCTTGCCCCACGCATTACCCACTTTACTTCACTGCGGAGAATACTTTGTCTTTTTCTTTCTGAGGCAAGCTCTCTTTCTTCTCTCTCTGCTTTCCGTTCCAGATAACCAGAATAATTTTCATCATAATAATAAACTTTGCCACCTTCTACTTCCCAAATATGATTCGTTACCTTATCAAGGAAATAGCGATCATGCGTTACCATTAACAGTACACCACGAAAACTTTTAAGATAATTTTCCAGCCAGTCAGACATCTTATTATCCAAATGGTTCGTAGGCTCATCTAAAATCAAAATATCTGGCTTTTGCAATAAAACTTTACAAAGCGCGGCCCTTTTCTTCTGTCCACCGGAAAGATTTTTAATTTTCTCATCAAAATTCTCTAATTCTAATACAGTAAGCATCGCCTTCGCATCGCTCTCATAACCATAGTCATCTTCTATTTTCTTTCCTTCACAGACATACTTTAAAATACTGCTCTCTTCATCAAACTCAGGATTTTGCCCCATCCAGCCAATCGTCATACCATTTGAGAAAATAATTTTTCCCTCATCTGCTTCTTCCTCGCCCGCGATAATTCGAAGAAGTGTTGACTTACCGGTCCCATTAATGCCAATAATTCCAATTTTATCCCCTTCATCTACACTGCAGGATAAGTCTTCCAAAATCATCTTATCCCCATATAATTTTGAAATATGCTCTACGTTTATTACACTCATAGTAAACTCCTATTTTTTAACTTTTCTGCGATAACAAAAAAAGCTGAAAACCACAAAGGTCTTCAGCTTCTTCCAACAATGCAGTTGACGGGACTTGAACCCGTACCCAGTCAGCCCGGACTAGATCCTTAGTCTAGCGCGTATGCCAATTCCGCCACAACTGCTTATCAGTGGTTATCTCTCTCACCGACGAAAATCATTATATCACAAGGATTTTTAAAATGCAAGAATTTTTTTCAAAAATTTTTGACTTTTTATAAACAAAACAGATGAAACCTGAGAAACCAATACTGCATATTTGTGGTCTGGGTTTCTCAGGTTTCTGTCTCTTGCCTACAGAATAATTAAAAAATACGACTGCCACTTTCTCTGGGGGCGTCTCCCCCTTGCCTGCGGCAATTCAGAATTTACTTAAAGTATTCTACTCCACTTTCGAAAATCTTCTGATCCTGTTTTGCGTAAATATTCTTAGCAATATTCTCTCCGATACGTTCGGAATGTGCCATCTTACCAAGGACACGTCCGTCTGGGCTTGTGATACCTTCAATAGCATAGTAGGAACCATTTGGATTGTAGCGGTCATCCATTGTAGGTTCTCCGTTTAAGTTAACATACTGTGTTGCAACCTGTCCATTCTTGAATAATTTTTCAATCCATTCTTTGCTTGCAACAAAACGTCCTTCACCATGAGATGCAGGAATTGCATAAATCTGGTCAAGTACGGCTTTACGAAGCCATGGGGACTTGTTGGTTACTACTTTTGTATATACCATAGTAGATACATGGCGGCCAATCTCGTTCATTGTCAGTGTTGGAGAATCTTCTGTCTGGTTAACGATTTCTCCATATGGTACAAGACCGAGCTTAACGAGTGCCTGGAATCCATTACAGATACCAAGTGCAAGACCGTCTCTCTCGTTAAGAAGCTTCATAACGGACTCTTTAATCTTTTCATTTCTAAATACGGTTGCAAAGAACTTCGCAGAACCTTCTGGTTCATCACCCGCACTGAATCCGCCTGGGAACATAATAATCTGTGCCTGGCTGATTGCCTTTTCAAATGCATCTACAGATTCAAGAATGTCGGATTCTGACTGGTTCTTAAATACAAGTGTCTCTACTTCTGCTCCTGCGCGGCGGAATGCCTTTGCAGAATCGTATTCACAGTTTGTTCCTGGGAATACTGGAATAAATACCTTTGGAACTGCAACTTTATTTTTGCATACATAAATGTCATTTGTACGGTATAATGGCTGTGATACGTTATGTTTCGTTGCATTTGTCTTTGTAGGGAATACAGATTCTAATGGTTTCTGCCATACGTCACACATCTCTTTTAAAGAAATCTCTTCTTCACCAACCTGGAAGAATGGATCATCTGTAACTCGTCCTACAAATATATTCGGCAGAACTGCCATCTCATCCATCCATTCTGTAGGAATCTCTACAAGAATAGAACCATAATATTTCTTTGTAAGATCTTCCTTATTAAAGTCTCTTACTAACTTCACACCATACATATTTCCAAAGCTCATCTTGCTGATTGCCTCAATCAGTCCGCCTGCTCCAAGAGCATATGCAGATGCGATAACATCTTTACGCATTAATTTATGAATCGTATCATAAATCTTTCCGGCCTCTTTATAATCCGGAATACCATATTCATCAAATGGAATATCCACACGAAGAAGATTATTACCTGCTTTCTTAAATTCTGGTGTTACAACATGGGAAGCCTTTGTATAATCTACAGCAAAGGAAACTAATGTTGGTGGAACATCGATATCTTCAAAGGAGCCAGACATACTATCTTTTCCTCCGATGGATGGAATTCCAAAACCTTTCTGTGCATTGTAAGCACCGAGTAATGCAGCAAATGGTTTACCCCATCTCTTAGGATCTGTGCCAAGTCTTTCAAAATATTCCTGGAATGTCAGACGAATCTTACGGAAGTCTCCACCGGCAGCTACAATCTTAGCTACAGACTCAAGTACTGCATAAACGGCTCCATGGTATGGACTCCAGCTTGAAAGATATGGATCAAATCCGTAGGACATCATCGTTGTAAGTTCTGTCTTACCTTCTAATACAGGTAACTTCGCTGTCATTGTCTGGATTGGAGTAAGCTGTGTCTTTCCACCAAATGGCATGGTAACTGTTCCAGCTCCGATAGAGCTGTCAAACATTTCTACTAAGCCTTTCTTAGAACATACATTAAGGTCAGAAAGTTTCTCTGTCCACATCTCTTTTGCGTCTTTGAATTCATCCTGTTTTTTGTAGTAACATTCTTTCTCGTCAGGCATTTCTACTTCAACCGTTGTTTCCTGATGTGCACCATTCGTATCTAAGAATGCACGAGAGAGGTTTACGATTTCTTTGCCTCTCCAGGACATAACAAGACGTTTTGCCTCTGTTACTTCTGCAACTACTGTTGCTTCTAAGTTCTCTTCTTCTGCGTAAGTGAGGAACTGTTCTACATCTTTTTTATCAAGAACAACTGCCATACGTTCCTGAGATTCAGAAATGGCAAGTTCTGTTCCGTCAAGTCCGGCGTATTTCTTAGGTACTTTGTCAAGGTCGATGCGAAGTCCGTCAGCAAGCTCGCCGATTGCTACAGATACACCGCCGGCACCAAAGTCATTACACTTCTTAATAAGGATACTTACTTCCTCACGACGGAATAATCTCTGAATCTTACGTTCTGTAGGTGCGTTACCTTTCTGTACTTCTGCTCCACAAGTATCAATAGACTTTGTTGTGTGAGCTTTGGAAGAACCTGTTGCTCCACCACAGCCATCACGACCAGTACGTCCACCTAATAATACGATGATATCGCCTGGATCAGAAGTTTCTCTGATAACATTCTTTCTTGGAGCTGCACCGATAACTGCACCAATCTCCATACGCTTTGCAACATAACCTGGATGATATACTTCATCTACTAATCCTGTAGCAAGACCAATCTGGTTACCATAAGAGCTATATCCCTTTGCAGCGCCAGTAGTCAGCTTTCTCTGTGGAAGCTTACCTTTCATCGTCTCTGCCATAGGAACAGTAGGATCTGCACAACCAGTTACTCGCATTGCCTGATATACATAGGAACGTCCTGATAACGGGTCACGGATCGCACCACCAAGACAGGTAGCTGCACCACCAAATGGTTCGATTTCTGTTGGATGGTTATGTGTCTCGTTCTTAAAGCTGATCAGCCATTCTTCTGTCTTATCTTCAAATTCTACAGGAACAACGATACTGCAGGCATTAATTTCATCGCTCTCTTCCATATTATCAAGAAGTCCGTCCTGTTTTAACTTCTTCATTCCCATAAGAGCAAGATCCATCAGGCAGATAAACTTATCCTTTCTGTCTCCATATACTTCTGCACGGTCAGCAAGATATTCATTATATGTCTTTTCAAAAAGAGGTTTATAATATCCATCACCAAATGTAACATCCTTAAGTTCTGTAGAGAATGTTGTATGACGGCAATGGTCAGACCAGTATGTATCTAACACACGAATCTCTGTCATGGAAGGGTTTCTGTCTTCTTCTCCATGATAGTAATTCTGGATATAACGGAAATCTTCAAATGTCATTGCAAGACCTAAAGAATCGTAAAGTACCTTCAGTTCTTCTTCTGGCATATCCTTAAATCCGTCAAAGATTGCAACATCTGCTGGTTCTTCGTAATCCATAACGAGGGTTTCCGGCTTCTTCTCGTCTGTCTCTCTGGAATCTACCGGGTTGATACAGTATTCTTTGATCTTCTCAAATTCCTCATCACTGATATTACCAGAAAAAACATAAGTTGTTGCAGAGCGGATAATTGGTTCTTCCTTCTCATTAAGAAGCTGTAAACACTGCATAGCTGAATCGGCTCTCTGATCAAACTGTCCAGGAAGATATTCTACGCTAAATACTCTGTCTCCCTCTTTTTTAGGGAAATCTTCCTCGTACAAATCATCTACAGGTGGTTCTGAGAATACGGTAACTGCCGCTTTTTCCATCGTTTCTGCTGAGACATTCTCCACATCATAGCGAATCAGAACTCTGACATTACTGACATCATCTATAGAAAGATATGCCTTTAATTCTTCTGCAAGTTCTTTTGCCTTTACCGCATAGGACGGTTTCTTTTCCACATATAATCTCTTTACCTGACTCATGATATCCTCCAAGTATGTTTAATTAAATTGTGGGGACAATTCAGAAATTATCCCCTGCTTTTCTGTTAAAAATATGATAACACTTTTTTATTCTATTTCCTATGGTTTTATATCAGTTTCTTCAAAACCATGAATTCTGACAAAAATCGACGAAAAAAATTCAAAAATTTTTAGATTTTTTACAGATGAATCCTCTTGATTATCTGAAATACCAAAAGATTTGAATAGACAACCGGCCTTGTTTCCGCGTAAAAAATGATACCATCTGTTGGTGCTTTTACTTCGGAAATAATCTCCCCGCTATCTGCCTTCATAATCTGCGCCAAAACATCTCCTCTGCTGACTTCCTGACCACATTCTGCTTTCTTTATAAAAATGCCTGCAGCCTCTGTCATGATGGGCTCTAAATCTCCCTCTTTTAAGACGCTCGCAATATAACCGCTGTGAGAATAATAACGGATAATCCCCATTCTTGTAAGGAAACGCAGAATAGAAGAAACGGCCTGCGCTGCCAGTTCATCATCAATTTTTCCTGTCATGCCTGTATACAAAGAAAAAGCCTCCGTACCATTTCTTTGCCAGTTATTATGTAATGTTGTTCTGTCAAATGGTCTGCTTTTTGCCTCAATAACATAAGGCAGTCCGAACAGGTTTGCAAGGCTGGTACTTCCATGTTCCGGATCAAGCAATCGGATATGCGGCATAAACGTTCCCCCAAGATAAAAGGATGGCAGATGAATGCCATATCGGTATCCTTTTGTCGTTTCCATAATCGCATATGCCACACGGCTTCCCGATTCCCCAGACGGATTTCCAGGAAACAATCTGTTTAAATCGGTGTCATCAGAAATCCAGAAACGCTTTCCAAAATCCATCGACATATTACTTACAGAAGGGATTACTAAAATGCCATTCTCCCCCACAATGTCTCCATGCTTTTCTATTTTTTTCAATACATCAATCAGCTTTGAACAAATGTAAAGCTGCTGGTATTCATTTCCTCTCAAGGCCCCAACAATGCAGGCAGAATGTTCTTTTCCTTCATTTTTCCCAAAATAATATCCTTTTACATTAATTTCCTGTTGAAAAGGAGACTCCATCGAATATAAGACCTTTTCTTCCATGTAAATATCCTCTCTTTCTTCATGTACTTCCAAACCTTTTTATTCTTCATTCTGTAAGAAGATTTTTATGTTACCGGTGTCCCAATTTATAAGGTATGCACAGGGCGTACTCTAACAAAATTAGGATACATCTATCGGAGTTCTTACTTTTATTCGTACTTTCCAGCAGGTCTTTCTGTTTTACAAATCCTTGCCAAAAGCTCTCCCTCACAAACTGCCGGATATTCTCTTAAACTAAAAATCATTCCATCACACGGTACTGTTATCTCCTCGATTTCCGCACCAAGAATGGGACGCACGATTGAGCCTATCATCTGTCCTTCTCTCACATAACTTCCAATCTGCGCTTTAGGAATAAAAATCCCACTTGTATTACAGTGTACTACTTCCACGTCATTTTTCTTTACCGTTACAGTCTTTTTCGTAGGCGAAACTTCTCCATCAAAAATGTCTAACTCTTTCATCATCCGAAAAACACCATCCAGCACTTTTTTACAATAGTCATAATCTATCTTCAGTGCGATTCCCGACTCAATCACCACGTTCGGAATGCCTTTTCTTCGTAAGCTGTAAGCAAGACTTCCCTCCCACACAGAAGAAGAATTACTATTCATCCACAACACAGGAATCCCTGACTTTTGCGCAAGTTCTGTCACTTTTTTTCCAGCATTTTCCGGCACTCGAATCTGCGGAATCTCCCGGATAAAAATATCACTCGAATGAATATCAATGCAAAAATCTGATCCCATTAAATCTGCAACGACTTCTGCCGCCATATATTCTATCGTATGTCCATGACGGCTACCCGGAAACATTGCATTCATATCTAATGCACCCGGAGCATTCCGCTTTCTTATCTCCAGTGCCATCGGGGTCACACAAGGATATATATCGACAATCCCTCTTAAATGTTCTCTCTCTTCCTTAATTCTTCGTATCAGCTCATAACAGATATACTGTCCCTGTAATTCATCTCCATGAACCCCGGCAACAATACTTAATCTTGGCATATCCTCCCGTATATAATCTGGCTCTAACCTGTTTTTCTTTATTTTTATTGGAAGTCCTACCGGCATCTGCGCCGTCATTACTGTCTCTATCATCTATAGTCTCCCTTCTGTTAATTAAAAATCATTATGACGCTTTTGAAATAACTCTCAAAACTATTTTTTATACTTCCTTTTGCTTTTACGGCCGCTTCACTTATTGACCTTTTGGCTTTTGTGAGCTATCATTAACTTCATATAGAATATACTATAAATTTATCTTTTGCAAATTTTTATATTAGGAGGATGTAAATTATGGATAAAATAGCAAGTTTTACCGTAAATCACCTTGATTTAATTCCAGGGGTTTATGTTTCAAGAAAAGACTATGTTGGAAAAGAAGTTCTCACCACTTTTGACCTGCGTATGACTGCACCAAACAGAGAACCTGTTATGAACACTGCCGAACTTCATACAATCGAACATCTGGCCGCAACCTATTTAAGAAATAATGATGAGTGGAAAGAAAAAGTTATTTACTTTGGACCAATGGGCTGCCGTACTGGATGTTATTTAATTCTTGCAGGCGATTACGAATCCAAAGATGTCGTAGGACTTGTACGCGACACTTTTTCATTTATCGCTGATTACGAGGGAGAAATTCCGGGCGCCGCTGCAAGAGACTGTGGCAATTATCTTGACCAGAACCTTCCAATGGCAAAATATCTTGCGAAAAAATATTTAAACGAAGCGTTAAATAACCCTTCTGAAAAAAATCTGATTTATCCTGCATAAATCTTTGAACTTTTCACATACTACCTCCTGTACCTAATCAATATGCTCTTATGTATTCTCGGAATCTTTTTATGCTTGATTTTGTGAGAAGATTTTTTGTCAGTTGTGTCCAATTTTTTGAAGCGTACGCGGTGCGTACGTTGATGAAATTCGGGTGCGGCTGGCGGAAAATCAGCC
>ERZ773248.1349-NODE-1349-length-21080-cov-5.060642_pt1 | contig 21080 bp, 16 predicted proteins | sample MGYA00580518_ERZ773248 | MGnify/ENA primary metagenome ERZ773248 (study PRJEB29015, sample SAMEA2737762) | human gut metagenome | biome: human gut; feature: human-associated habitat; material: faeces | place: China | collected 2012 ...
TATAGAGTCCTGTACTGTAGGCTCGTATTCCAAGCCATATTCGCTAAGATCAATTAAAACTCCACTTCCTATATCTTCTATAACTGGAATATCCTTTTCTCTTCCCAATTTACAAAGTTCTTCTATTGATACGCTTTCTGTAAATCCAAGTATTTTAAAATTACTTGTATGTACCTTTAAAAATGCTCCTGTATTTTCACTTATAGCATCTTCGTAGTCTTCCAAATGAGTTTTATTTGTTGTTCCTATTTCTACTAAGTGGGCATTGGAACTTTTCATAACATCAGGAATTCTAAATTTACCGCCAACTTCCACAAGTTCTCCTCTTGATACAATAACTTCCTTTTCTGCTGCCATGGAAGACAATACAAGCATTACTGCTGCTGCATTGTTGTTAACTGCCATTGCTGCCTCAGCACCTGTTATTTTGCAGATTAGTTTTTCAAAATGTGAGTAACGCTCTCCCCTTTTACCTTCTTCTAAGTTGTACTCCAGATTTGAATAACTAGTAACTACTTCACTTAAGTAGTCAGCATGTTTTTTTGAAATTATTGCCCTTCCAAGATTTGTGTGAAGTATTGTTCCTGTACCATTTATAACTTTTTTTATGTTATATGAATAAACTTTTTCAGTGCTTATTTTAATATTTTCTATAAGATTATTTATCTTTTCTTCTATTAAATTAACATCATCATTTTCTTTTATAAAATTTCTAAGTTTATCTATTTCTTCACGTATAACATCAACTACCACATCTCTGTGATGATTTTCTATTAACGTTACTATATCTGGATTTTCAAGTAGTACATCCACCTTTGGAATGCTTCTATATAGCATATTTTTATTCATATTCTTCTCCCTTTTTCAGTTGAAATAATTCAAATTATTTCAATTTACTTTATACTCCCTTGATATAAATTTTATAAACTTTTTAGTACTATACTTTTTTCTTGTTTTTCTAGCACTCTTCCTATTACTGCCACTTTTGTATCCATATTTTTATTTTCAAAATCTTTCATTATATTCTCAACTTCACTTTCTGCTAGAGTTATTAAAAGTCCTCCAGAAGTTTGTGGATCATACATAAGATCTAAGTAACATTCTTCTATGTTGCAACTTTCAACATCTCCTGAAATATAGTCCTTGTTGTTATATGTTCCAGCTGGTACAAGTCCCATTTTAGCCATTTCTAAAGCACCATCAATATATGGAACTTTATTTACATCTATTTCAAATGTAACTTTAGAACTTGCAGCCATTTCCATAGCATGACCTGCAAGACCAAATCCAGTTATATCTGTACAAGCACTTATAGGATAGTTTTCAATTACTTCTTTGGCTTTTTTATTAAGAGAAGTCATAACTGTTACAACTTCATCTATTTGTGATTTTTCTGCCATCTCAGCCTTTATAGCAGTGTTTATAAGGCCACTTCCTACTTGTTTTGTAATAATTATTACATCACCTGGTTGTGAGCCGTAATTTTTAAATATTTTATTTGGATTTACAAAACCTGTAACACTTAATCCATACTTTGGTTCATCATCTTGGATAGAGTGTCCGCCAGCAAGTATTGCACCTGCTTCTAAAACTTTTGATGCTCCACCTTCTAAGATTCTTCCAAGTATTTTAGGATCTAAGCAACTTGGAAATCCTACTATATTTAAAGCAGTTCTTGGTTCTCCTCCCATGGCATAAACGTCACTTAAAGAGTTTGCTGCTGCTATTTGTCCAAATAAATATGGATCATCTACAACTGGCGTGAAAAAGTCCAGTGTTTGAATAAGTGCAAGCTCATCATTTACTTTGTAAATTGCTGCATCATCACTTGTTTCCACACCTACTAATAAATTTTCATCATGAAATTTCGGTAAATTGCCCAAAACTTGAGCAAGGGTCCCAGGACCTATTTTAGCCGCTCAGCCTGCTGTTTTTGTCATATGTGTTAACTTTATGTCTTCAGTCATTATATTTGCTTCCTTTTTTATATTATTTAATTTTTAGTACTTTACTTATAGAAATATTTTATAATAAATTTTTCTTCTTGCACACTCTATTATGCCAAATAGATTTATTTTATTGAAAAAATTTATAAATAAATACAGCATTTATTGAGTAATTGCTGTAAAAATTTGTTTTACAGCTTAATTTGTATATAGTAGTGTTTTTCTTTTCTCCGATTATATTCGCTTTTTATTGAAAAACTTTTTGTTACATAATATAATTCTATATAAGAAGATAATTTGATAAGAAATTGTAATACAAATTCATTACCATTTATTAACCAATGGTTAACAAATTATAGACAATTTATTATATATTTTTACATATAAGGAGATGAAAAAGTGAAAATAGTAAGTTTTTTCAATGTAAAAGGTGGAGTTGGTAAAACTACTCTAACTATTTTAAGTGCCATAGCACTTAGCAAAGAGGGCTCTAAAGTTTTAATCATAGATGCAGATACTCAAGCAAACTTAACTCAGTTTTTATATAAAGTTTCACATAATGACAAAACCATGTTTGATGGACTGGCTGACAATATATCAGCAGAAGATCTTATTATAAAATCACCTTGTGAAAGATACAAAAACATCGACATTATCCCATCAGATTTATCTTTATCTGTTTTATCTGAGTATTTAACTACTAAAACAAATCGTGAAAAATCTGTTTGGAGATGGTTTAAAAATAATGTGGAAAGTCTAAAAGATTACGATTACATATTTATTGATTTATCTCCTTCTTATGATTTAATTGCTAGAAACTTCATGTTATGCTCCGATTCAATCATAACTCCAATAGCATATCAAGATATTGCAAGTATAAGGGGATGCGAGTTATTTTATCTAAAATACAATCAAGATTTAGAAGATATGGAAATGGAAAACACTGCAAAAAGAGCTGTTGTAATAAATTCTTATACTTCTAGAAAATTATCAACTGGAGATATTTTTTGGGATAAATTAAATGAATTTGATCATATCAAAAAGGATTTAATTAATGCAAAAATATCTGACACTACAGTTATAAAAAATGCCATACTTAACAAAATGGATATTGAAGATTACTGCAGAAAAATAAAAAAATCCCATAAAGTTAGAGACGAATTTAAAGAAGTGATAGAAGAATTAAAAGAAAAGGATGTGTTATAGTGGGTCTTGATAAATTTTTAAACGATGAAAAAGAAGAAGTTGTTTTAAGTAAAAAAAATTATAAATCTAAAGTCAATGAGATGGTGAAAAATACCTTCGAAAAAGAATCTTTAAATCTACTTAATATGGAAAGTGAAGAAGTTAGCACTAAAAAAGTTCCTATGAGTATTTATTTTAATAAAGAAGATTTAGATTTATTAAAGGCTATAGCATTTGAAAAAAATACAACTGTCAATAAAATTCTTATGAGTATTATAAAAGAGCCTCTTGGAGTTACTAGAAATAATCTACCAGATAGTTTTGATGTAACTGAAAAGGCTGCTCAATACGAAGTTAAAAGTAAAAAGAGAAATAAATAAGAGGACAATGGCCAATGGTGTTACATTAATGCAATACTAATGGCTATTATCCTCTATTTTTATATCTATTTGTTATACAAATTATTAATCATTTGTTATGCAATTCTACAACAATTTATCTACCAATTGTTAACTATTTATCGTGAATTTGTTGTAAATTTGTTTAGAATTTATTCTAAAACTATTAAAACTTTTAATTTTCTATTTCTAATTTCATCTTTTCTCTTTTTGCTCTAATTAAGGTACTTTTTGAAATACCAGTCATAAGTCCAACTTCTTTATAAGAATTCGTCTCAAGAAGTTTTAAAGCATGTGCAATTTGTTTTTTAGTAAACTTCTTAGGTCTTCCTTCTCTGTAGTCATCACTTTGTTTGGCCAACTCTTTTCCTGAAGAAGTCCTCTCCACAATCATGGATCTTTCAAACTGAGCAAATGCCAAAAGACATGTGATAATTAAATCTCCCATAGGAGAATTTTCAATAAGCCCCATATTAAGTATATGTATGTTAATTTCTTTTTCTTGTAAATCTTTAATAACCTCTAATCCCTCTTTCGTACTTCTACACAGCCTATCTAGCTTAGTTGTTACTAATGTATCACCTTTTTTTAATTTACTTAAAATTTCATTAAATATTGGTCTTTCAGATTTAATTCCACTAATTTGTTCTTTATAAATAACTGCATTTTCATAACGAGTTAAAATCTCTCTTTCTTGTAAATCCAAAGAGTTATTTTCTAACTGACCTCTTGAACTAACTCTACAATATCCGTATATCATTTTTACCTCTCTATTTTTACTTTTAAATGCCTACAATTTTTGGCACTATGTTTTGGTTTCCCTTTCTTTCTCATAATAACTTAATCTCTCAAATTATGTCAATATGTATAAGTTTTGACACCACTTATTAAAAATTCACCTTATTATTTCTCTCCAAAAATTCCTTATATAAAAAAAGACTGATTCTTTTAAAATCAGTCTTCTTATTCCAATTTAATTTCTATTTTGTTTTTAGCAATCAGCCTCTTTTACTTGTATAACATAACTTAAAGTATTATCACCATTTTTAAAGTGAAGTGTTTTCTTTGTAGCTCTCTTGTCAATATTTCTGCAGTTTTTTAATGAATAAGTATTATATGGTGCAATTTCATTGCAAAGTTTATTTTCCATGTTTTGCAAAGCATCACCTGGATGTTTTCCGTCCACTTCATAAGTTGCTATTTCACTACCATAAAGTTCTTTAAAACTAATTATACGTTTCATTTATACTCCTCCTTATTGAACAATTTATATATAATTTCAATAAAAAATAAATAAAACCTTTTTTTCAACAATTTTTATTATGATTTCCTACAAGTTATACAGTAGTTTTATTTTTAAATTATTCATGTAACTAAAGTCACTTTCTTGGTAACTAAAAATCTCAGAAAGTAACTAAATTATTTTACTTTTAGTTATCAGTTAAATTCAAGTTATCTCAATAGTTTCATTCTTTTTATATCTATCAAGTAACTGTAGTAACTAAAAAAGCAAATATCATTTTATATCTTTTATAAAGATATTATTTTAAAGAAGATAACTCCCCGTGAAAGAAATGATTTATTAAATCTTAGTTACTTTAGTTACTTTTTGTTTTTTATACACTTATGATGTAGTAATTTCAATGATTTTACTAAGTAACTAAAGTTAAAATTTTTTAGTTACTCTTTAGTTACTTAAGTTACTTTTATTTAACAAATTATAAACAATTTATTAACCATTTGTTGTTAATTTGTACGCAATTTATAAATCAAATTATTAACCATTTATATCCTATTTATTTTAATAATTAATACAATCTTTCAATTAAAAAAGGAGCCAAAGGCTCCTCTTAGTTAAATGGTATTACATTATCAAGATCTTCCTCAAAGCCATTCTCATCAATGTCTTCTGGGAATATATTATCCATTTCAAGTTTTTTTATTTCATCTATTTTCAATATAAACATTTTCTTATTTTTATAAGATATTTTATTTTCACTATCCAGCCAAACTTTTATCTTAACTGCTTTATAATGTTTATGACTATCTGAATCTATTATATATGCTGATTTAGAAATCATTTTTGTAAAAGTTTTATAATCTAGTAATTTTTCACTAGCATCTTTATACACATTATAATATTTATTCAATTTATCGTATATTGTTTTAAAATCAAAGGCTATTTGATTATGTTTTGAGAGAATTTTAAAATGAACATTTTCTTCTATTCTTATGGTTCTGTCTTCTATACAAACTAAATGATTAATATCCTCAAGAATTTTTTCGTATTCACTTCTAGTACCACTTATATGCTTTTCTAAGACATTTTCTTTAATGTTCTTAATTATCATATGAGAGGCTTCTTCTAGATTGATGATTTTATCCATATTTACACCAAGCTCACTAAATGTATTGTAAAGCAAGTTAATACCCATCATGGTGTATGTGGCTGTATTAACTTCTCTAGAGTTACTTAAAGATAATTTTCTCTCAAATTCATATTTATTTTTTATAATCAAATATTCCAGTTCAAATGTTTCATCTGTAAAGTTTCTAAGTACATAAAGATATAAACTCTTTGAAAAACGTCTTAGTAAAGTTTCTCCTTTTTTAGAGTTACATAAAACATCTACTGCTTCCTTTCCAGCAGGCGTAAAGTTACTTATGGCATACCACACTATATTAGATCTATTTTTCACTGCAGTTTCTTGTATTTCTTCTTCTCCAGAAATAATTAAAGATGATTTATATGTAAGTTTCCTAAGTGTTAAATTTTTAGTTCCTTTTACATTTTCATATCCTTCTGTAATTGCACGCATGTGATTTGATAGAGAGTTTATTTTGTCACTACTTACTCTTGATACTTTTACCTCATCTAAAAATATTGGTAAATAAGTCTCATCAAAAGATTTAAGTAGTGCAAAATCTGTACATGCTGATAAGCTCATTGATGCATTTGTATTATTAAATAGTAATCTCAAAATAGTTAGAGCCTTACTTTTTCCACTTTTACTTTCACCTAAATCTTGCAGTATTGGTACATTATCTAAACTCGATTTTCTACCATAGGAATTTAACATATGAGCAACGCCTAGACCTAAAGTATTATATACATTTTCCTTGGAATTGAAATTAAATAGATACTTACATAATTCCTCTGCTTCATATTTATTTAATTCACTTATATTTGTAAAATCTATATTGTGAATAGAATTTATGGCATATGTAGATGTATCAAAACTTCCATCTGCTTTTAGTATACCTTTATTGGTAATTAATACATTTTCTCCATCAATTTCTCTAATTCCACTAGTTGTATAAATTGAAATATCTTCTTTTATAAAGTAATTTATTATCCACTGCTGAAGTCTTATTAAATCATGTATTTTACCATAAAAAATATAATCTATCCCAAGATATCTTCTAAAAATCCTCACATCAGAAAAGCACTCTCTAGCATTTGCTTCTATTACTTCTTTTTTGCCCATATTTGATAAGAGAGTCAGTTTTATAATCTGATCTCCATTATCTTTATTTCTAAAAATTGTGGCATCTATTATTTGAAAGTTAGTTATATTTACTCTACTTTCTTTTATTTGATCATTTTCTATTTTACTTACTATTTGATAGATTCCATATTCATCTTGTTGAATAAGAGATTTATCAAGTATGTCTCGAGATTTTTTTAATACATTTATTAAATCTTCCACAGTTTTATTAGATTCTAGCCAGTCTGTAACATCTTTGTTTTTACCATCGCCGATTTTCTCAATACCTGGTAAGTCTATTATTCTAATACTTTTACAACATTTTTTAAGCTTTTCAACTACGAAGTTTTTAAACTCTTCTCCAGCCCTGCCACTATCTGCTATAAAGGCTATTTTTGAATTTTTTAAATCTTCACTATAAGAATCTTGCCATTTTTTTGTGTAAATAGTTGTGGCACATAAATTAAGTTTTTTTAAAGTTTCAACATCCTTTTCACCTTCCACAAAGAATATCCAGCTGTCTTTTAAGATTGCTTTTTTAACTTGTGGTAGATTATAAAGAACTTTTTCGCATTCTTCAAAATCTCTAGATTCTCCATATTTAAATCCATTGTCAGTTTCAATTAATGATTTTGTTGTAAAGTACTTCTTACCAGTAAAATTTTTATATTTTGTCTTACAATATACTGGTTTTGACTCTTCATCAAAATAAACATATATGTCTTCTAAGTTGTAAACTTCATTATTTCTTTTTAAAGTAGAGTTATTCTTTCTTATGAAATTTTCAAAACTTAAAAGTTTATTATGAGAATTCTTGCTATTATACTTTAAATCTTTTCCAAGTATCTCATAGGCTTTTTTAAGAGCTGTTATATTATCAACTTTGTCTATATGACGAATAAAGTTAATAATATCTCCTGTAGCCTCACATCCAAAGCAATGATAAATTGCCTTGCCTCCTATTTCTTTAATTCTCAAACTTGGTGTTTTATCATTGTGAAATACACATTTTGCATAGTAACCTGAATTATCTTTTTTGAAAGATATTTGATAACTTTCCATAACCGTTTTTAAACTTTCAAGAGAACTTATCTCCCCCATTGCCAATTTAAAAGCATTTTTATCTTCCATAAAAAGCATCACCCACCTTTTGTATAAGAGTAGGCATTTGTGATATAATATAGCTATATTGCAATTAAATAACCTCCTTTTAGGGAGGGCTAAAGTCTCTTGTTCGCCAAAACAGAAGAGACTTTTTTTATGCCCAAATTTATTTTTTATATCTAAAAAATATGAAAACATTATATCATAAATAAATTTAAAAAGTTAACTTCACCTTCTCTTATCTATGTATTGTTTTTCTTTTAAGTTTTAATAGAAGTGTAAAATATTTAGTTTTGATATAGTTTTCTAATATGTTTTCAAATATAACTATAATGTAACATGTGAGTAATATATATTACATAAAAAATTATTATGAACATTTTTCATAGAAAAATTCTCTTCACTTTCGTAATTAAATCCCTAAAAAAATTTGTTACTTTATTAATAAAAAAACTGATGAGAATAATCTCACCAGTTTCTTTGAATATATCTTAAACTTTAGCAACATACTCGTAAGGTAATGGAACGATCTTACCTGGAGTTTGTATGTCATGAAGTTGAGATAAAGTATCTTTAACTATATTGTATTGCATTTCTCTATTGTTTGGTTCACCTGCATTAGCACCCATTGGAACTAGTGGAGCAACTGCTCTTGGAGTTCCAGTTTGACGTACTACTGGTGGAAGAGCTGCTATTATTATTGTTGGTATACCAGCTTCTTCAATCGCTCTCTGCACTAAAACTGCAGAGCGGTGGCAAGTACCTCAGCCAGCTGTAAGTAAAACGCCGTCCACGCCTTCTTCTTTTAATATTCTAGCTATTTCTGGACCTGTTTCTTCTTTGAATTTTTGTTGGTTTCCACCACCACCCATAAATCCTATGTGTACTGGTGCTACTGAACCTATAAACCCTTCAGCTGCAAGTTCATGTATTCTATCTATTGGGAACATACAGTTTATATCTTTATTAACGTCCCCATTGTCGTATCCTCCGTGAGATACCATAAGTTCATTAGATGGCATAGAATCAGTTACTATTCTGAAACTGAAATCTCCAGCTAAGTTGAAACGTTTATCGTCTTTGTGATGTACACCAGCTGCAGTAGCAAGAGCTATTCTCATCTCGCTTAAAGGCTTAGTAACAGGAGCCCAAACTGAAGGTGGTGTTATTGGAACGAATATTTCTGATTGCATCCCTTTAACTACTGTTAAACTCATCTTTTTTCCCCCTTTTTATTTTGTACTCAAATATTTTGAGTAAGAATCTATTTATTAGACATTTCGTTTATTTTTTTATTTCTAGTCATTAAATTAGATATATATTTATCATTTGTCTCTGGTCCCAGTTGTTCAACAAAGCTCATGTTAAATCCAACTTCTTGACCTACTTTAATTTCATAATCAGTAATTAGCATTCTCATAGGAACTTTTAAATATCCTAGACGTCCCTTTAGATCGATGCTTACGCATCCATCGTGAACTTCTACAATAACCCCTTCCATATAAAGAATTCTATCACCATATTTTAAATTATTTTCATTCATTTTGTGTCAATCTTTCTTAGCTATATTTTTCTTTACGCTTTTGAGACATTGGAAGAGAAGTTTCGTTTTCTACTAACTCAACTGGTTTTCCTGTAACATTAGATATTAATTCTATGTTATTGTCTTTTACGTTTGGATTCCACTTCTTCTCAGGAGCTTTAACTGCTTCTCCAGCCATTTCAGCTTTTAACATGTATAATGCTCTTATAGCATCTTCATGGCATAAAGTATTGCATCCTAATACTTCGTTTTCTATACCTGCTTCTGATTTGTTGTTGTCTACCATGTGAGTCATATATTTATTACCAACAACTAGAGCACCTTGAACAGCACAGAAACTCATACCAACTACTGGTATTCCTCTCATACCTATTTGCTCTATGTGAGAAGCAAAGTCTATATGGTTGTTTCCGAAACCTTCAGTAGTAACAAAAGCACCATCAACGTCTAAAGCTTCAACCATCATACCAACTCTTTTTGATACGTAGAATTTCTCAGCATTTATTTGAGGAGAACCTACAAATAATACACCACATAAATCTACTTCTTCATCATGAAGTGCTTCAAGTACTAATGGCTCTCTCCAGTAATGTCTAGACATTTCTTTTGAAGCAGGTCCTATACAAGTTAATGCATGTATACATCCATCTAATACTTCTAGTGGAGATACCATAACAGGAACGTTTCCTAAGTCAACATTTGGCTTAGCACCTAATACACCAACTGGTTCCACTGGTAATATTAAGTTATCGTGCATTGCACCTTGTCCCATTATTTCTTTTACTATAACAACTTTTTTCTTACCTGGTCTTCTTACTTGCTCGAATGTTTCAGTATCTACTACTAATTCATCATCAAGTTTTTTAAGAGCTTCTCTTATTTCTTGAGTTATAAAGTCAGTTGCAGAGTGAGCTGCAAGAGGCCCTGGTCTTTCCATGTTAGTATGTTCTTTTATTATTACTTCAGTTTTGATGAATATTTCACCTTTTTCTGGACAACCTGGTCTTCCCCACATGATGTTTTCTTCTAAGATACCTTCAGATGAACCGAATTCTCCTATTTGAACACCATTAGCATCAGTTCCTGTTACCATCATTACAACACCATCTATAACTCTAGTAGTACCAGATCCTATTTCGTCTTCACCATCTTTAGTAGCTATTGGTTGAACATCCATTATAGTTTCTGAGTAAGTGTTGTATTTATCTGGAGTTATTATATCTATTTTTAAGCTGTTTACTAGGTCTTGGCTAGCAACTGCTTCTTTCTCTATTCCTTCTCTTATGTATAAAACAGTTCCTTCTATTTTAGTTTCAGGTCCTCTTTTAACTTCTGTTATTTTATAGTGTTTTCTAGTTAAGCTTCTTATAACTTTAGCTTCACCAGCTACTTCTTTAACAGGAGCTGCAACTTTTTCCTCAACTGGAACTACTTTAGCTCCACCAACTGAAGTAAGTCCACCAACTGGTATTTCTATATTGATGTCTTTACCTTCTCCTATGTGGATTTTTAATCTTCCCCCTTGAACTTGAGTTGCAACTGGTGCTGGATTTACTACTTCTTCCTTAACTTCTTCTACAGCTTTATCTTCTTCTTTAGTTTCAACTATAGCATCTATAACATCAACAGTTACTGGAGTTAGAGAATCACAAGTTTTAGTTAACTTTGCACCTAATATTTGACCTATAGTTAAGCAACCATCTAAGTTTAAAAGACCAGAATCTACTAATTCATCAAATATAGCAGGATCTTCTAAGTTAGCAGGTCCTATAACTAATCCTTCTTCTGCTCTACAGCAAAGTACTGCAGGGTCATTTGCATGCTCTCTCGCAGTTTCAGCAGTTATTGACATAAATTTTCCCCCTTGTATAATAAATCTTTTTATAATTTATATTATTAAAGAAATTTCTTTCTTTTTTAGCATTTCAAATAAGATATTAATCTATAACAAATTCTATATTTATATCTTTCCCCTCTTTAAGACTTATAACAAGTCCACCTTCATCAGTAAATGATACTGTGTTAGGTTTTTCAACTTTTGGTACTTCAACTTCCTTAGTTTCCTCAACTGATTGAGCTTTTGCTAAGATTTCTTCTACCTCCCCAAGTTGAGGTACATGTTTAGATGTATTCATGTATCTTATAACATCTTTTCCTACTGTTTGAAGTACGTGGTCTGTTTGGTGATGAACTTCTAGGTTCATTTTAGGAGCTGACCCCATAACTGTGTTTGAACAGTCAGTACAGTTTCCTATAAGTATGTGTTTAGCACCAGCTTTTTTGATGTTCATAACTTTAAGTGCTTGTCCTGGACAATTTCCTGGATTTTCACATTTTAAGTTCCCCTTAACATCTGCTGCTTGCTTACATTTTTGAACACAAACAACTTCAGCATTCATTTTCTTAGCAATATCAGTCATTCTTTCTTCATTACCACCACAAGCGCATACTAAAAGTCCCATTTTTTCACCTTTTAAATCTTCAAATGGCTTAGTTACTATTATTCCACCTGTAGTTTTAGTTATTGGAGTATCTTCCTCACAAGCTTTACCAGTAAATGGTCCACCCATGATTATTTCTCCATACTCACCATCTATTCCACCAGACATTTCAATTAATTCCTTAACAGAAGTACCAACTGGAACATCCATGAATACATGAGGATCAGTCCCTCCATTTAGTTTCCCAACAACTGTAACATTTTTAGAGAAACATGGTTTCTTAAGCTCTATTGCTTCAGCAACTCTAAGAAGAGTTTCCACATTTATAACTACAGCATCTGCTTTTGATGGTAAGTCAGTTGGTTGAAGTAATATCCCCAAAACTTCTCTTACAACTGCTCTTTCTTCTCCCATTGGATAAATATCTGGAAGCAAATGTATATCTAATGAATTATCATTTTTACAACCTTCAACTAAAGCATCTACTGCTTTTTCGTTTTTAGCTTTTATTGCGAATATTCCTTTTTCTGCCCCACAAATTTCCATAACATATTTAAGACCTCTTATAGTCATATCTGTGTTATCTACTATTTGATCAATATTGTGATGAAGTAGTGGTTCACATTCAGCTGCATTAACTAAGATGTATTTTACTTTTGTTCCAAGTTTTACAGCTGTTGGGAATCCTGCTCCCCCCATTCCAACTACACCAGCATCTTTTATAAGTTGAAGTTTGTCATCTCCTTCTAACTTAACAAATTCTTCTGGTTGATTTTCATCTTTTTCTATTATTATGGCATCATCAGTTATTTCAACTACTTTACCATAAACACTAGAAAATATGTTAGCTCCAAGTCCTGTTGGTTTTGATATCAAAGTTCCCCTTTTAACTTTGTCCCCAATCTTAACAACTGGCTCAGTTGGTGCACCAACATGTTGTCTAAGTAATATTTTTTGTAATCCCATTAAGTTACCCCCTTGAGAAATCTCAAGCAAATTTATTAATATATAAATCGCCTTAATCTTATAAAATATTCTTAAATTTCCTTTAACATATTCAAAATTAATTATATATGTTAAAAAAATCACACGGAAAACCTTTTCATTTATATGTAAAAAAATATTCCTTTATTTTTACTGGCGGGAGTATGTGGGAATCGAACCCACCTAGGATGCTACTAACACCCCACACTGGTTTTGAAGACCAGGAGGCACACCAGTTACCTATCTACCCCCATATATATTAAATCCTAATATGATAATTTATCAAAAAATACTATAAAATATTTCCTTCATAGACAAAATTTATAAGATTTTTTAATCTATAAACATTATAACAATAAAATTTTGCAAATACAACAACCTAATCCTAGACTAAAGTCTGTTTCCTTAATATAATTTTTTCTTTGCATTGAAAAGACTTGTAAAACGACACTAAAAAAATTTTTAATTTTGTTATTTTTTTGTCATAATCTATATATTTTTAACATAGAGATTAATAATATGACGAAATCCGATGAATAAAACTATTGATAGATTTAAAGTCAAAACACTATAATTATATTGAATTAGACAACTCAAAAAATATATTATTAATAGAAATTCTTTATAAATAAGGGGGAGAATTTATGCCGGAAGAAATAAACCTTCGTAGACTTGTGATTAAATCTTATCATGTAAATCAAGTGGATTTCGGTGACGAAAATAACGTTTTTCTAGATGGAAAAATGACTGTTTGTAAAGATATGTTAAAACAATTAATAGAAGAGGAACCTTTAATTGAAAATATAGACATACAAATTATCACTCCAGGTGATCATGATAGATTTACAAATACAATCATGGATATAATTCCAATTTCTACAAAAGTTCTTGGTAAAATTGGTGATGGAATAACTCACACTTTAACCGGTGTTTATGTAATGCTTACAGGGGTTGATAGTAATGGAGTGCAAACTGCTGAGTTTGGTTCATCTGAGGGAAATTTAAAAGAGCAATTATTTTTAAATAGACCTGGAACTCCAGGAAAAGACGACATAATAATCTCTTTTGATGTTACTTTAGCTGAAGGCCAAGGACAAGTAAGACCAGGTCCAACTGCTGCTCACAGAGCATGTGACAAATTCTGTAATGAATTTAGAGCAAAATTAAAAAAATTAAACGGCCATAAATGTACTGAACGTCATGAATTTTACGATAAAGTAAGACCAGGTAAAAAGAAGGTTGTTATTATAAAACAAGTAGCAGGTCAAGGTGCTATGTATGATACTCAACTGTTTTCTCATGATCCATCAGCCATGGAAGGTGGACGTAGCATAATAGATATGGGAAATGTGCCAATGATAGTTACACCAAATGAATATAGAGACGGCGCTCTTCGCTGTATGTGTTAAGGAGGGAGTATTATGGGAATAGGACCATCTACTAAAGAAACTACACTACATCACTTTCGAGATCCACTTCTAGATGTAGTTGCAAATGATGAAGATATCGATTTACTGGGGGTTATAGTTGTGGGAACTCCACAAGATAACGAAGATAAAAATTTCGTAGGAACTAGAGCTGCTGCATGGGCTGAGGCCATGAGAGCAGACGGTGCCATACTTTCATGTGATGGTTGGGGAAACTCTCACGTGGACTTTGCAAATACAGTAGAGCAAGTTGCAACTAGAGGCATTCCCGTTGTAGGACTTACTTTCGTTGGAACTGTTGCACAATTTGTTGTAACAAATGAATATATGGATACCATAGTTGACATGAATAAAAATGCTGAAGGAATTGAAAGTGAAATAGTTGGAGAAAACGAAGTAACTGAACTAGAGGCTAAAAAGGCTCTTGCCTTTCTGAAACTTAAAATGAGAAAATACGGTAAATAATAAAAATGGGTGGGTTTCTTAATTCGCCCCTTTTACTTATATGACACACTTATTTTTTAATTTAGTGTATACAGGTTTTAGATATATTGTTTAGATGTATATTTCTTATTTTGAATAACCATAACTTATATTTATAATTAATTATTTATTATATCTAACTCTGTCCGAAATTCCTGAATATAAACATATTTGTATTGACAAACATATCATTTTGAGCAATTCCTATCTTCGTCAAAATGGACAGAGTTACCCTACAGACTAGTGTAGAGTAACTCCCAAGATCTAGATATTCCTAGAGCCCCGCTCGGTTATACGACACCGAGTACGCTTGGACTAGTACAGTTAATAATACTCACCTTTGCTATTTAAAGCCAAACTATCAACCACCCGACAATAGTAGGTATATTGAGTATCTCCACAAATGGTTGCCACCCTCCTATGTTTTTTATTGCAGCCCAGGATTGCTGCTCTCAGCCCTTTTTAATGGTACTAGACATTAATATATGCTGTGGGGACTTTATACCCCAGTGTTTCGTCGACATCCCCTGTACCCGGTCGGGCCATTCGGTTAGTTATCACGGTCAAACACTCTTCCTTATAAAACCTTCGCTACTTTCTAATGTTGTAGCCACTATTTAATTTTAGAGTATATAATCTATAAATTTTTATAGAATTTTTAGTTTTTTGCATTAAAAAAGACCCATCCAACTGTTGGACAGGTCGTATTTACTAAATATTCCTTAAATTATTAAATTTATACCCTTGTGTAAATTATAAAAACTAGTTATAATAGTTAATATAAATTTAATAATAACTATGCTTTGCTTACGAAGTATCGCCAAATTACTTCTTAAGGTTTCATAGTTGAAAGGTTACTTGTAACACTAACTGGTTGCTTCAGTTGGTACTAATCTTTTGAAGGTCGCCAAACCGACAAAAGAACTTGTAATCTTTTTTTATGCAATTTTTTATATGAGTCTATTATATATCCAAATTCCAAATCTGACAATATTTTATTTTTTAGATAAAAAAAGAGCAGTAATTTATTTAATTACCACCCCTTCTAACTACATCATTATTTCATGTATATTATTTATATCTAAATTCTTATCAGCTATAAGAGTTTCTATTTTTTCTCTGTCTTCTTTGTTACAAAGCCATGATAAACCACATCCAGCAGAAATCTGTCTTGGTACTGGAATTAATCTTCCTGGCACATTTTCACTTTTACAGGCTTTTTCCATAGCCATTGCTCCCGTTGTTGTGTTGAATGTAACGATTAATCTTAATTGTTTTTCTCTCATTTTGTTTCCTTCCTTTGAACCTGACCCCGGGGTCAGGTTTTGTTTTAATAACTTGCAGCAATTTCTTTTACTGCTTTTATTGCTGTGTCGATTTCTTCTTCTGTGTTGTAGTGTGAGAAAGAAAATCTTACGGCACCTTGTTCTACTGTATTCATTGCTTTATGCATAAGTGGCGCACAATGTGCTCCTGCTCTAGTTGATATATCGTATGCGAAACTTAGTTCATCTGAGAAAGCTGCTGAATCTATGTCTCCTACGTTAAAAGTCACAATAGCCGCTCTTTTATTTTCAAAGTTTCCGAAAATCTTAATGTCTTTGATATCTTTTATTCCGTTGTAAAATCTAAACATTAACTCTTCTTCTCTTTTTTGAATATTATCTATTCCTTCTTCTTTTAAATAATCTAGGGCTGCATTAAGACCTGCTATGGCATGTCCATTTAAAGTTCCCGCCTCTAGGTGAGTTGGCATTTCCACTGGTTGTTCTTTTGAGAAAGTATTTACACCACTTCCTCCAACTTTTAATGGTCTAACATCTATTCCTTCTCTTACACAAATTCCTCCTGTTCCCTGAGGCCCTAGAAGGCCCTTGTGACCTGTGAAACAAAGAATATCGATATTCATATCCTGCATGTCTATAGGAAAGACTCCTGCGCTTTGAGAGGCATCTACGATAAATATTAGATTGTGTTTCTTAGCTATGGAACCTATTTTTTTCACATCTAAGACATTTCCAACTAAATTTGATGCATGAGTACAAACTATAGCCTTTGTGTTTTCTTTTATTAATTTTTCAAAATCATTGTAATCTATATTTCCATTTTCATCACAATCTACAATAGATAATTCCATTCCTTTAGCTTGTAAATCGTATAAAGGACGAAGTACAGAGTTGTGCTCAAGGGCAGTTGTTATGGCATGATCACCACTACTTAATATTCCCTTTATGGCAGTATTTAAACTTTCTGTTGAGTTGCAAGTAAAAGCAACGCGTGATGGATTTTGTAAATTAAATAAATCTGAAAGTTTTTCTCTAGTATCGTAAATCACTCTCGATGCATCTAAAGCAGCACTAGTAGCTCCACGACCTGCATTTCCCATATGACTCATAGCTGCAACTACTGCATCTATAACACATTGAGGTTTTTTCATAGTTGTGGCTGCATTATCTAAATATATCATTTTTTCACCTTTTCCTTTAATCTATATTATTAGCAAGTTTTGGTTCATTTGAAAAGAATTCTCTGATGAATTTAATAAATTTTAAAGCCGATTTTGATATATACATTTCTTTATTTCTCACTATATATAAATTTCTATACATACTCATCTCTTCAAAATCAAATGATAATACCTTTTGATCTTTTATAAAATCCTCTGCTGCCAAATTTGACATGATAGAAATTCCCATGTTATTTTGCACAGATCTTTTGATTGCTTCTACAGAATTTAATGTGGCTATAACATTTAAGTTTTTACTATCAAAATTATGAGCATTTAAAATTTCTTTTATTTCTTTTCTCGTTCCTGAACCTTCTTCTCTCATGATTATTGGTTCCTTTAATAAATCATTTATATGAAAACCTTGCGATTTCATTTTCAAATATTTCTCATTTACAGGAGTTATTATTACAAGTTTATCTTTGAAAAATGGTTCAAATACTAAATTTGAATGTTCAACTTTTGTCCCCACTAAGCCAACTTCCACTTCTTTGTTTATAATTTTATCAATAACTTCACAAGAATCCCCTGGTAATATTTTGAATTCCACGTTATTTTTTCTTATGTATTTTGGTAAAACATATGGTAGTATATATTGCTCTGGAATGCTTGATGCTCCAATAGTTAATAAATTATTCTCTTCTGTTTTAACATGGAATTCTTGAAATATACTATCTTGCAAGCGAAGTATTTGTTTTGCATAAGTGTATAATTTTTTTCCGTCTTCTGTTGGATGAACATCCTTTGTTGTTCTAACAAGAAGTTGCGCCTTTAGCTCTTTTTCTAGTAAAGAAATATGAGAAGATATTGTTGGCTGTGTCAAAAATAATTTGTTTGCAGCCTGTGAGAAACTTCTACTTTCTATAATTAATACTAATGATTCTAGTTGTTTTAAATTCATCTTAATACCCCACCCTTTCACTTTCTGTGCCATTTTTTCTAGTTATTTTCATATTATCCAAGTACTCCAGCATTGGTTTAGCACTTTTTCTAGAAGTATTTAGGGCATCTCTCAGTTGAGATATGGTTATTAAATTATCTTGTGCTAATTTTTCTTTAACTAGAATTTCTACTTTGTCCATTAATGATTTTAAAGTAAACATTTCATCATTTATTTTTACGATTTTTTCTTCATCTACTAAAACATTAAGCACATCTCTCACTATATTTTCGTCTTCATTGAAGTCAATTTCACTAAGTCTTACAAAATCATAGGCTGCTTTTTCATAAGTATTTACAAGTTTTTTCTCTATGTTTTTAAATGTTTTATCTTTATTTATTTCAAAACTACTTAAACTTAAGTATTCTTTGTATTTTTTTATTTCATCTTCACAGATAAATTTATAAATAATTTGGTCGAATACATTTTGCTTTATTTTTGGATATAATTTAGTTTTAAGTAGTGATTTTCCAACTCCAAATTTATAGGGATTTTCTTTGTGGAAGTTTTCTATAAATTCCAGTGTTTCTCTTTTTAAGCGATTTTCTTCACTGATGTGATATACATAAACATCCTTTTTCATTTCATAAGTTAAAATTAAATTTTCCCCTTTTAACTCATTTATACAATCATCTATTTCTTCCAGACTCATTCCTGTAAGTTTAGCAATTTCTTTTATAGTTATCATTTCAGGGTGTTTCTTAACTAATAATTCAACTATATCTGTATGTGAGCCTTCTTCTTTTCTTTTTATCTCTTCCAATTGTTCTTTGTTAAAAGGTGTTTTCTTACTTGGATTGGCATCAAGTATAACTCCTCCACCAACTGTCTCTAATGGTGAATAGAAACGAACTATAAATTTGTCTCCCCTTCTTACAGCAATTTCTTCTTCAAGTCTTAACTGTGCATAGCAACTTTCTCCTGGACCTACTTCCTTCACATCAAGTAAAACTGCTCTACATAAAATTTCCGAAGTTCCAGTAAATAAATGAAGTCTACATCTATTTTGTAAAATTCTCTGTGATGATTCTAAAACATTTAATTTAACATCTAGCATCATGGTATTTTCCATGGAATGAGGTGGCGCTAAAACGTAACCTCTTTTTATCTCGTCTTTTTTTAGATTTGATATATTTATGGCACTTCTTTGTCCTGCATAGCACTCTTTTACATCTTTGCCATGAACTTGAATACTTCTTATTTTGGCTTTTTTACCTGTAGGATAAAGCTCCAGTTCATCATCTTTTTTAATAGTTCCAGAAATTAAAGTTCCTGTAATTATTGTTCCAAATCCTGAGATACTAAATGATCTATCAATTGGAAGTCTTGAAATAGTATTTATATCCTTTGGTGTAACTTCATCCTTTGTCATGTGAAGAATTTCTTTTACAAGATTATCTATTCCGTCCCCTGTCACGGCTGAAACTTCTATAATATTGGCTTTTTCAAATACTGAACCCACAAGTTCTTCTTTGATTTCTTCCTTTACCATTTCACGCCATTCATCATCTACTAAGTCACATTTATTTAAAACCACAATACTCTTTTCAACGCCAAGTTGACTCATAATATCAACATGCTCACGAGTTTGTGGCATCATTCCCTCATCTGCTGCAACAACAAGCATAACTAAGTCCATTCCTATGACACCTGCTAACATGTTGTTTACAAATTTTTCATGACCTGGTACGTCTATTATTCCGGCTCTATCTCCTGATGGTAAATCAAAATATGTAAATCCTAAATCTATAGTAATTCCTCTTCTTTTTTCCTCTTCCCATCTGTCCGTTTCTTTGCCAGTTAAAGCCCTAATTAAAGCAGTTTTACCATGGTCTATATGTCCCGCTGTTCCTATTATAATATTTTTCATTGCTAAATCTTTCCCCTCTTGTTTGCTCATTTAATGAAGATTATTTAATATATAATTTGATTAAGAATTGGTCTACAAATTCATAAGAATTTATCAACAAATCACCAACAATTGGTTAACAAATTGTTAACCAATTATCTGTAATTTATTTTAAAATATCTATAAGTTTTTGAGCCAGTATATCTATTTCATCTTCTAAAACAGTCCTCATATCAAGAATTAATTTTTCTTCACTTATTCTTCCTACAACTGGATTTTTACCAGCTCTAAGTTTTGCTTCTAAAGATTGTGTTGAGATATTTTTAGGCATTATAGTTACAGATTTACTTTTTATTCTTTCAGCAGGAAGTGAACCTCCTCCTATTTGTGAAAGTGTATCTTCTACATTTATATCTGCCACATCTTTTAGTTTTTCTATTTTATTAAATAAAGCATTTGCATTTTTTTCTATTTCTTTTAAATCTTTTGTAATAAGAGAAAGTACTGGAATATTTTTTATGGCATCTTCTTCGTTTAAATATTCGTGGAAAATCATCTCTAGTATTGTTGCTGTAAATTTATCTATTCTAAATGCTCTTGTAAGAGGATTTTTCTTCATTTTATCTATGTATTTTTTCTTACCTACTATAATTCCTGCTTGAGGTCCTCCAAGTAACTTATCTCCTGAGAAGGAAACTACATCAACACCTGCTTTTATAGAGTCCTGTACTGTAGGCTCGTATTCCAATCCATATTTACTAAGATCAATTAAAACTCCACTTCCTA
>ERZ773248.1354-NODE-1354-length-21001-cov-16.258570_pt1 | contig 21001 bp, 27 predicted proteins | sample MGYA00580518_ERZ773248 | MGnify/ENA primary metagenome ERZ773248 (study PRJEB29015, sample SAMEA2737762) | human gut metagenome | biome: human gut; feature: human-associated habitat; material: faeces | place: China | collected 2012 ...
CCTTAGAGCATTGACAGACACCACATCCCTTGCATGGTGCAATGTTGAGTTTGTCGGGTTCAATGATTTCAATTTTATTCTTTTCTGACGCTCCTTTTATAAATGCATTGATTGCTGCCAGCGTATTTCCTTTTCTGGCACTTCCATTAATAATTACAATTTTCATGTATGTATCCTCCAACTCCCGATTTTTTGCTTTCATAATACCACATTTTCATTTCACGTTCAATACAGTGAAAAGCAGCCACCACTACAGTGACTGCTCTTTCTCAATTATATCGCTCCACAGCACCGATCTGGATTTGCAGGGCTTTTGTCAGCTTGGTCATAACAGTATCATCGCTTACGGCACCACGCCGTTCCAACAAATACTTTTTGTCGATTGTTTCCACCTGCTCGGCCAGAGCCAGACTGTTCTGCGGCAGACCCGTTCCACACCCTCGTGGGATGTAGACATGGGTGGGGAGCATCCTTTTCTTATAAATCTTGGAGGTCAGCGGAACGACCGTGATGACCGGGGAATGCTCATTTGCACGGTTGTTGCTCACGATGACCGCCGGACGGATACCGCTTTGCTTACAGGTGTCTATGTTCTGACCGAAATCCACGAAATAAATATCTCCACGCTTACACATCGTAATCCACCTCGCTTAACTCAGCATATACGCCACGACCTCATCGTCATGACGCTGATATATTTTTTCCAGTTCCACGATAGCCTTTGCCCGGTAGTTGCCGACCGATCTCCGGCTGATATAATGCTTTTCCGCTACCTTGTCCCAGGTCATCTGACCAAAGACCAAATCAGAAAGCACCGTTCCGGGCATCCCACTGACGGATTTGACCGCACTCTCGAAAAAGCGAAGTTCCTCCGTCAGATCCAGATATTCCTTTTCCAGATGCTCGTACCATTCCTGGTTGATACGCTCCATTCGTTCCCGGTAGTTCAGGGCAATGCTGGCAGTCTTATTGGCAGTGCCGCTGGTCTGCACCCGTTCACCCTCCGGCTGGGAGAAATACATCGTATCAATCATTTCCTGCTCCGTGATACCTCGAAAATCAGAAATCTGGTGGAACAGGCAACGTTGCTCCGTTTTCATTTTCGGGTAGTCACGGATAAGCTGTTCTATCCTTTCGCTCATTCCTAACCTCCAATTCTCGCCCGAACCGCCTCGATCAGAGCCGACTGGCGTGTATCCTTATTTTCCAAAGCCCGCATGACATCCTCGTCATGAGTGCCTTTCGTGACAATGTGGTGGATGACCACCGTGTGTTTTTGTCCCTGCCGCCAGAGTCTTGCATTCAACTGCTGGTACAGCTCCAGCGACCAGGTAAGTCCGAACCAAACGATGGTGCAACCTCCATCCTGCAGATTCAGACCATGACCCGCCGATGCCGGATGAATCAGTGCAAGTGGGATTTGTCCGGCGTTCCAGTCATCGATGTCCTTTGCCGTATCAATGCACCGGGCATTTTTGAACCGAGCCTTGATACGCTGGAGGTCGTGCTTATACCAGTACGCCACCAGAAGGGGCTTGCCGTTTGCTCCTTCTACCAAATCTTCCAGGGCATCCAGCTTTCTGTCATGGATGGGGATGACCTTCTTGTCCTCGCAGTACACTGCACCATTCGCCATCTGTAATAATTTGTTTGAAAGTGCTGCGGCGTTGGTGGCATCCAGTTCCTCATCACCAATGGATAAAACCATATCTTTCTGAAAGTCATCGTACAGCTTCCGTTCCTTCGGACTCATGGAAACCTCGATGCGGTTATCGATCCGCTCCGGCATATCCAGATAATCTGCTGCTTTCATAGAAATACAGATATCTGAAATCAAAGCGTAGATCGCATCTTCTGCACCTTCACGGGGTTTGTAGCTGTAGATGATTTCCCGGTTCCGCTTATCCGGCAGAAAGAACCGATCACGGAAACCACCGATGAACCGACCGAGCCGCTGTCCCATATCCATCAGATACATCTGGGGCCACAGATCCATCAGTGTGTTCGGTGCCGGTGTGCCTGTCAGACCAACGATGCGAGTGACCATCGGACGAACCTTTTTCATAGCTTTGAACCGTTCAGCCTTATTAGACTTGAAGCTCGACAGCTCATCGATCACGACCATGTCAAAATCCCAGTAGTGGTTCTTCACCAGCCATGCCACATTTTCACGGTTGATGATATACAGAAATGCTTTCCTCTGCAGGGCGGCTTTCCGTTCTGCTGCAGAACCCAGGACCAGGGAGGAAGTAAGGCCGGTGAGGTGTTCCCATTTTGCCAGTTCCTTCGGCCATGTGTCTTCAGCTACTCGCTTTGGTGCAATCACCAGAACTCTGCTCACATCGAAGCTATCCAGCGCCAACTGCCACAGAGCCGTAAGGGTGATGACCGTTTTCCCAAGACCCATATCCAGCATCAGGCAGCAGATGCTCTGATTCAGAATGAAGTCCGTGGCGAACTGCTGGTAGTTATGCGGTTTGTATTTCATCCAGAACACCTCCAATCATTTCTGGTCTATCAACGCAGTAAACGGAAAATCCTAACGCCCGGAGCTGCTCGGCTCTCTTGACCTGCAACGGACGCATCTTCTTTCCGGGAGCCTTCATTTCCACAAATGCCAACCTGCCACTGGGGAAGAGAACCAAACGGTCAGGCACCCCATCCAACCCCGGCGAAACGAATTTGGCTGCCAGCCCACCACGCTTTTTTACCTCCGTGGTCAGCTTGCTCTCTACATAACTCTCACGCAAAAGACCATCTCCTTTCCTGTTTCCTTTTGCCGTTTCCAGATAGCAAAAAACTCTTACGCGCGTACAGGTACATACACACACCTGTTTCTTTCTTCTTTTATATCTACACACTCTCAATAGGGAGCTTTTTAGGAAACATGGGAAACAACCACGCTTTTTCGCTGACCGCTGTGGTAATTTCCCTGTTTCCGCACTGTGTTTCTGACTACCGTGTAGGAATCATCCAGAAACACCTCATGGGTTTCCATGTTTCTCATCGGTAACACGGACGAAGGCTTTCTGCACACCATAACCGGGGATACGCATCTTGCCGGAGGCATTGCCCTCGTAGCGTTTCCAGCCAGGAATCTTGTTCAGAATGGACTCGACCTCATAGGATTCTGTCCGCTTCAGATTCTGGCGTTCCTTGCCAAAGCACTCGCACCAAATTTCCATGATACAGACACGCTCACGGCGTACAGTACCTGTAGCCGGAACACCGCCAAATTCGCTACCGCCGAGGAAGCTCCTACGCTGATACAGATCCATCTTGTCCCAACCATCCGGCAAAAGGGTGTCGAGGTAGTCTGCCACAATGCCTTCACGGTCATCGGACTCCATTGCATCCTGCTGACGGGCATAGGCTTCCGCTGCAACACTGCCGGAAAGGAACAGCTCCTCGCCTTGGTGGTATCGCTCGATAGCTTCAGCCCAGATCTGGTCAATGTCGGTCATTTCCCACGGATGATGTGCGCCTTTGCCAGTCACATGAACCGGCCAGAAGCGGCGGTTACCCGTAATGTCACGAAGGAAACCGCCCTCGGAGTTGGTGCTACCCACGATGATGCAGGTGCGAGGATGGCTTTCGACTACAATGCCGTAGGACTGACGGAACTTATCATCTGTCCGAGTGACAAAGGATTTCACCGTTTCCACATCGACCTTTTTGATACCGGCCAGCTCACCCAGTTCCAGAATCCAGTAGCCTTGTAATTTCTCCGCTGCAGTCTTGTCCTTCATATCAGAGATGGAAAGGCTGTCGGAATACCACTGCCGACCCAGCAGGGCGAAGAAGGTAGACTTGCCCACACCCTGGGGGCCGTTCAGTACGAGGATCGAGTCGAACTTCACACCCGGCTCATACACACGGGCAACTGCTGCTGTGAGGGTCTTTCTGGTGACCGCACGGACATACGGTGTATCATCCGCACCAAGGTAGTCGATGAGCAAGGTGTCCAAACGCTCTACACCATCCCAGTGAAGGGTGGCAAAATAGTCCTTGATGGGGTGATACTGCCGTTCCGCAGACACCACCGCCAGCAGAGCATCCTTGAATTTGGTCGGTGACCAGATGCCATAGATCTTCTCAAAGTACAGCTTGGCATTTGCCACATCTGCATCCGCCCAGCCCGGTTTTACCTGTGTCCAGGGAATATCTCCGATGACATCGATGCTACTCTTGAACTCGTTAAACACGATGGACTTCAGATTTGGGTCGTGCCGCACGATGGTAGCAATATTGTTCAGGGTATCTTTGACTTTGCCCTGCTTGTCCAGTTCCAGAAGGGTCTGCCAGTCCTCATCGGTGACTTCTTCCTCGAACTCAGCCTGGGCGAGATGTACACGCTCTTTGGCAAGCTGGATCTTGACCTTATCATCCTGTACGGCAAATTCCTGCATTGCTTTGAAGGATGGCAACTTGGCAGGATCTGCGTCTGGGTCGGCCTTGGCATCCAGAGAGCCGAACTTATGGATACGCACAACATCAAAGGAGTTCATCAATCTGCCGCAAGCGGGGTCGGTGGCATGATGGCTGTATGCGAACTTGTCCTCATACACCACAACACCAGCCTGGGAGTCTGCCGGAATATAATCGAAACGCCCCGGCATAGCACTGTGCTTATACACATCAGGGAGAAAGGTTTCGATAGCATCCTGGATAGAATAAGTACGGCAGAATGCACCGACCGTTCCAGGCTTGGCGAGCGGGTCAGCCTGCTTTTTGATGTCGCGCTGGACGATGCTCTGCTGCCGTTTGGATACCGGCCACTCTGCAGAATTGTGCCAATCCGTGTATCGAACCAGGATCTTGTCTGGGTTCAACAGTTCGCCCTCCATCTCGTGAAAGATGAACTCGCCATCTGAGGAAGTGCTGGGCCAGTACATCAAACGGCTCGGCTCATAGGTCGTGTCATCGAACAGCTCGATGCCGATGTCCTCTGCCACTTTTCTGGCTACCGCACAGTATTCATCTGGAGTCACCTCACGGGACAGAGGAATGACCAATCGTAGGCGGGGCTTTTCCGGCGTGTGCTTATGGGTGCTATAAAAGAAGCAATGGAAGGAAAAGAACATCTCGATCTGGTCGATGATGTCTGGGGTGGCATAGTCCATATCCAGAGAAAGGCCGGAACGGGTCAGCACACAGTCTTTCTTACGCCGTCCGCCTTTGAGGGTACCGAGGACGAAGCCACCCACATCCTTGATGTCATCCTGCTTGGCTTTACTGAGTTTGCGGTACTGCTCCACAGTTTCGGCAGTACGATGAGTCGTGGCAATGCGGTCACGAAACTCGGAAAGTTCCATATCGACCAGATTCCACTTCTTATCCATACGGGAATTACCTGTACTGATTCTCATTCCAATCCCTCCTTGAAGTTGTCAATATTCCGCTGGAGCATCTCACGCTGACGGGCCGCCGCCTTTGCCTGGGCAATGTGATATTTGTACTCGTAGGCGTGTTCGTCAGATGCGGCTTTTTTCATAGAATTTGCTTCACGGCTGTCGTAGTAAGCGACCCGGCGGGTCATGAACTCCAGCAAGCGGGTCTTATCCGTCTGGGTGCAATAGCGATGGATGAGCCGGAACACCTTCTTCGCCTTTGACTGTGGGCAAGGGAAGAAACGCTCCAAGTTCAGTTCGATGTACCCAGTCGGATAATTGATTTTCAGTTTTTTTGCATCGGCTTCCACATTGCGAACTGCGATGTGTGCCGTAGGATCGGGGTAACCCTCTCCGTTATTCCTGCTGATTCCCATGAGCAGTACCTCCTTAGTCTTTTTTGTAAAATGCACATTCATAACCATCTGCACGGAGGGGCAGGCCAGCCGCCCAGTCTGGGGCAATCGCCATCATCTGGCAGACCTCGTTCACGCTCGAAACGCCCTCTGGCACTTCCAGCACAGCTTCATCATGGATGTGCATCACAATTGCAAATCCGGCATCACGCAGCCGCAGCATTGCAAGTGCCAGCAGGTCTCGCGCCGTGGCTTGAACGATGTTCTCAACCAGCTTTGGCCCATAAGTTTCGATCCGCATCCACTTCTTGCTCTCACCAACGCCTTCATAGGAAAGGCTCTCCCGTCCGAAACGATTCATGGTCATGCGGGGCTTGATGTATGAAAGATTTCTGCCGGATGGTAAGGTGACAAATAGGATGCCAGAACGATAGGAAAAACACAGATTTCCATAGGAAACAGATGTCTTTTCCCGAATAGCCTTCACTGCTGCCGCATCCACATCCCACCAGAACTTCGTGATATGAGGATTAGAGCCTCGCCACTGATTGACCAGCGGTTGCAGCTCATCTTCTTCCAAACCCATATCTAGGGCACCCATCGAAGTCAATGCCCCCACAGAACCACCATAGCCAAGTGCCAGTTCAGCGATTTTGCCTTTTTGCCGGAGGTGACCATTCACACCGTGCTTTACCACAGGAACGCCGAACATTTGGCTGGCAGATGCACAGTAGATATCCCCACCCTGTGCAAAAGTATCGAGCCGCCACTGTTCCCCGGAGAACCATGCAAGCACTCTGGCTTCGATTGCGGAGAAGTCCGCTACGATAAAACGGCAGCCTGGTTTCGGAATAAAAGCGGTACGAATCAGTTCTGACAGCACCCCAGGGGTGGAATCGTACAGCAAATCAACCAAGTCGAATTGCTGATTTTTAATGAGGTCGCGGGCAAGCTCCAGATCCTCGATATGGTTCTGGGGAAGATTCTGAACTTGCACCAGTCTGCCAGCCCATCTGCCCGTTCTATTCGCACCGTAAAACTGAAGAAGTCCGTGTACTCGACCATCTGAGCAGACCGAACGCTCGATGGCTTCGTATTTCTTCACGGAGGTCTTAGCCATCAAAAGCCGGAGCTTCAACACCTCCAACACTTCACCATCTGAGGTGTCGATGAGGGCTTTGACCGCTTTCTTTTCCAGCTTCTCCGCTTCCACACCATGCTCCGCCAGCCAGCCTTTGATCTGGACTGGGGAATTCGGATTGGAAAGCCCAGTCAGCTCATAGGCTCTGGCGGTCACGGCATCTTTGTACTGGTTGTCGCAGAGAACAGCATTTGCCGCCAGCTTCTGGTCAACCAGGATGCCACGGTCATTGATCTCCTGGTCCATCTGGTAGAACTTCATCTCCTGTGCTGGGATCGGGAAGTTCCGAAGTTTATATCTGATTTCACGCTCTGCATCCACGTCCCGGATACAATATGTTTTGAACCGTGCCCACTTCTCAGGCTCGTCCTCTGGGCGATTCCTTGTCCTACCGCCGTTCACTTTGGTCGGCTTGCACGGCATGGAGAAGAACCGCACTAGATCAACGCCTTCTTTCAGCTTCTTTCGCTGTATGTTCAGCACCTCACCGACACCGTCCAGAGAAAGCGGAAGTGCCAGCATTGCTGACTGAACGGCGGTACACTGCCACGATGCCGGAGAAAGGCGGTGACCCAGGTACTTGGAAATACACGTCCGTTCAAAAGCGGCGTTGAATGCAGTTTTCACGATGCCCTCATCTTCCAGAGCATCCAGCACACGCTGTGGCAGCTGCTCTCCACAGGCCAGATCCACGATCTGTGTTTCTTCCTCATCAAAGGCATAGGCAAACAACAGGATTTCAAAATTAGGACTGTCACTGTATGCGTAAACACCGCACTTCTGCAGGTCTACATCTGAATAAGTTTCAATATCGATAGCCAACAGGCTCATGTAATCACTCCTCTCGAAAATCTATATTCCGTCAGCACAGACGGATTTAATATGTATGGGGAGAACGGAGAACCGTCCTCCCCGGAAGATTAGGACAGGAAGTCCTCATCATCCTCAGTCTGGAAGTCATCGGAAGCAGAGGTGCGACCGCCCAGGCTCTCGCCATCCTTCAGCTTCTGGATGTTGCCCAGACCAGCGGCAATGCCACGGTTGCCATTGCTGTTGTACCCATAGAAGGTCACGCTGATCTTTCCGTAGCAGCCGGAGTAAACCTCGGACTGGTCGAGGATAGGCTGAACTTTGCTGTCCACGACCTGCGGAGCCTGACGGCTGTTTGCGTTGAAGAAGTAACAACCCGCATAGGCTTCGTCATCCGGGCGGTCGATATCACCGTCACGCAGAGGGAGCTTGAGGTTGGCTGGAACCTTACCGCCCCACTTAGAAACGGAGTCCTTCTTGGCCTGTTCGATAGCCGCCTTGATCGCATTGACGGTCTTAGTGTCGCTCTTCGGGATGATAGCGGATACGCTATACTTCGGATCGCCGCCATTCACGGAATCCGGCTCCCAGCAGTGCAGATAAGAAAAACGGCAAGGTACGATAACTTTGGTATTGTTCTGATTGTTCATGGTTTAATCCTCCTGAAAATCCGCCGCAGCGGTTGATTGTGTGATTGCTTCTCTCTTGTCGGAATCCGGCACGAGGGTGATTTTGCCCTGGGGTTTGTACACATACTGCCCAAGGACACGGGCAAATTCCTTCTTGCCCATCAAACGCTCCATCTCGGTAACACCGATGAGCGACTGTTTGTAGATGTCGGTGTACCCAGCGGCTTTGGCGGCTTGCTCCACCTCGGCATCACTGGAATATTTGCGGTTGCTCCGACCCTCCACCAGCTTGTAGCCTGTCCACTGTTTTCCGTGGACGATGGCCTGATCCTGGGCATAGGCGTAAACATCAGCCGACCATTTTGCCAGTTCATCCGATACCTTCAGCACCTCTGCAATTTCTGCATCGGACAGCAGGGCAGGCTGGCGAAATTCCATCTGTGCCAGTTTCAAAAACTCCTCGGCTCTGGCACGACACTGATTCCGAGCCTTGCAGAATCGGCACCAGCTTCCGGCATGGAACTCTCCGGCTCCAGTCATCGCCATAGCGGAACGGGGCTTCAGAATTTCCTCGCCCCACTTTTTGAGGTCAGCGGGGGTGATATCCCAAGAGCTGTAGTTATTGATACGGGGCTGGTAAATCGTGAGCCGGACAGTTTCCACATCGTAGAGCATCTCGGCCATTGCCAACACGCCGAGACCATAGGCCATAAGCTGGGGATTTTCCACGGCACTAACTTCCACTCCGCGCCCCAGTTTAAGATCAATAATGTGAACGACCTTATCCGTAACGATGACCATATCCGCCGTGCCGAAACAGTCGGTGGCGTAGTCGGAAATATCGACACGCTGCTCTACTGCAAAAACAGGTTGTTTGCACTCACGCTTGGCATCCTCAATCTCACCGATGACAAAGGAAACATAATCATCCACGGCTTCCAACAGGTCATCTGAGTAGTAATCCGATACCGGGCGTTTGGTGCGAAGTTTCAGGTGCTTTTTGATAAGGTGTTCTGCCAGAGCGTGTCCGGCAGAGCCTTCAGCGGCGTAGGAACTCTCCTCATCGGCAAACTGCTCTCCCAGCACCAGGGAAGGGGTACAATTCAAGGTACGATGCAGTGCCGAAGGTGAGTTCCGTGCGTGGGCCCCCATTAGAGGGCCTCCGCATCTGCCAGCAATGCCGGGTAGTCCTCCGGCTTGACCCCGGACAGCTTGCCGGAATCATACTTCAGCAGAAGATCCTTCACTTCCTTACGCTTGCCGTCCTGGGACTTTGCCGCCAGCACAGCGCGGACTTCCTCGATGGTGATCTTCTTCTCCTCGGCTTCAGCCTGGGGAGCAGGCTTGTCCGTTGCTTCTGCCTTGGCGGGCTTATCTGCGGTGACTGCTGCCGGAGCTTCAGCCTGTGCCAAAGCACGATAGCCAGCCGCCAGCTTTTCAAAACCATCTGCGATGGTCAAAAATACTTCATTCATAGCGTTTTCATCCTTTCCTTAATAGCGGTAAAACAAGAGACCCTTCACGATGCGGCGGTAATCAGCATCCAGACGGTCATCCAGGAGAATGGTTGCCGGATCAATCTGACGGAGCTTCTCATCATAAAGGAGAGCAGGCACCTTGGCCTTCTTTGCCTCGTTGATTTCGTACTCCATGCCGTTGGTGATGGTAGTGCCGATAATCCACACCCTGTCGCATTCCTTCATTAACTCCACGCCCATCTTGATGCCCTTGATACGCTCATACTGGTCGTTATCATCAAGGAACTGCGGGAAATAGAGATGCGGAACAACAGGGATGTAACCGCTGTTAATCAGCACACGAGCCGCAAACTTGGCGAGCTTGAGATTCTTCTCCACATCGCCTTTCATCGGGGAACAAATAAATACTTTTTCCATAAAAATTCACCAGACCTTTCATTTCATTCGGGGGTGTATCCCGTGGTTAATAGTTAGCAGCACGGGCCGAAGGTGTTGATGATACTGTTCAAAGTCGCAAGGTCTTGTCCTGCAAGTCCAGGAGCCAAACGCTTAAGCAAGTCCACCTGCTCCGGCGAAAGTGTCTTACGGTCACGGTGGTACCAATCCGCAACCTTGACTCCGCCGCCGTAACGACCTCGAACAGTTTCAATCGGATATGAGCAAGCGAGGACTTCGAGATCCGTGCGGATGGTACGCTCGGTCACGCCGAACTCTTCTGCCAGGTTTTTGACCTGGTCATGTCTCCGCTGGCTCAGTACATCTAAAATGGCTTCTCGCCGTTCTGTTGCAGTCATCACTTGCTCACCTCCCTTCGTCCGTTCTGTGATTCAAATGATAGAAGTTAAAGCGGAAGCCTAATTTCCGCTTTAAAAAAGTTTTGCGAAAAAGTTTTGGAACAAAAAAGACGGCCAGGGAACACCCAAAACTGGGTATTCATCCTGGCCGTCTCGCAGCTCTGTGGATGGCTATGCTGTTTTAATCACTTTTTCCGAAGTCGTTGCTACCGTACCATCCGGCATAAACTGGATGGTTGTCCTCATGCCATTCCGCACGATTTCTACGGCTTTATCCTCTGTATTGACCATGCACACCAGTTTCCCAGCGGCATCTCTCACTGCGTCCACACGGATCACTCCTTTCGTAAGTTTGTTAGCTAACTTGCTTACACTGAATTTAAAAATATATGCGGGTGCGTGGTGCAACCCGCATAACTTTTTTCATGTGAGCCCGATTGCCTTTCGCTGATATTATAGTACCAGAGTTCCGGCGCTCCGTTTAAGAACGGAAATCGGGATTTTTATAATTTAGGTGGCTCAATATCTTGTTGCAATTTATCAAATAAAATCCGTGCATAACGAATTCGTTTATTAGTCCATTTCTTTTTAACGTATATGGGACGAAGATCATAGTTCTCTTTGATATAATTTGTCCAGTCATCTGGGGTTGTTGTTTCCAGAATGATTTGCAGGATTGACCTTCCCTCAAATTCATAACATTTTTTTACTGCGTACTTGAGCAATAGGTACGCCTGGATTTTTCCATCAATCGGATTCCAATCGGAACCATCAAAAATATATGGAACCAATGAAAGACGTTTCTTTATAAAACGACTTTCTGTCTGTAGCCTTCGTGTGAAAGTCGGCGGAATCAAAATTCCGAGCTGACCGCAGAGGAAAAATACTTTTTGAACAGTAGATTCATCATACGGATATTTCTCTGCCTCGACAGCACAAGCATAGAATAGCTCAATATCATACTTCCATTCAAGCGTGTATAGGGCAATCGTAGAAAAAAGAGTATCTTCGTCTTTATCCAGCTTGTCCACCAGTGTCTGTACAAAAGCATCGTAATCAGCCATCCATTTCCGAAATTGCTCATTCGTTATTTTTTTGGTGCTACAGATGCGTTTGTTCTTTATTGCCTTTAACACTGGAATATCCGCCATTTGTTGCAGTTCAAAAAACTGCATACGGGTCAATTTATGTCCCTCCAGTTTCTTTTCAATAGCCTCCATGTCATCTGGAAGTAATTCGGGCACATCTATCCCATAGTTGTCTGCAATAAAGTTATACTGCTGAGTACGATAATATTGGGCGTATTTCAGCAGACGTGAATTTCTCATTCGTATATCGTCAGAGTCCTTACTGGTAGCATCTACATAGGATCTTAAGGATGCCTTCGGTTCAGACTCATAGTAGGCGTCTTTAATTAACTCCATCATGATACAATGACGAAGCTCGTTCAAATCGAATGGCTGTGTATCCAGCTCCTCTGGGGCACCACATACAGCCGATATTGCGCTATCTATTAATTTGTTTATATTTTCCATCGGCACAGTGGTTCCCCCTCTCATTCCATCAAATCAAGAAAATCGAATACTGCGGAGCCTTGATACTGTATATCTGCTCCAACAAGCCCCAAGGACTTTAATCTGTATAAAGCCGCCTCGTGGGAAACATTGAATGTTTCAGAAACGGCATCCGCCATAAAATAGGAAAGAAGACCCGGATTGTTGCCGCTGACCTTCTTGCGTGTTTCTTCTGCAACCTTATGTACCATCGCTTTCGGCATTAAAAATGCGGAAGACATGGCGTTGGCCTGCCACTCCATCCAGTCATGGTCATCCCAGAACTTACGATCTTTCTGACCAACTTTAGAACTATCGGTACGGCACTGAATCATGGCAGCTTCCGAAGAGTCAAAAAGGGACAGTTGGTTGCGGTCATAACTGAAGTACGGACCGTGCAGCACTCCGTGACCTGCCGCCTCATGTCCCATTGTAAATCGATAGCGATGCTCCTGGTTAGACTCCAGAAGTGTATTATCGATGATGATGGTGCCAGCCTTGGCACTGATGTACTCGGCCTCGTTTTTATCAGGATTAAAGACAACGACCTTATTGGTATCGTTGAATACCGTCATTCCGAGGTAAACCCCGCAATGAGATAAATACTGGTAATCCTGCTCCATGCCCAGGTAGTCCTGAGCAAACAGATCCACATCCAGTGGCTGGGGATTAACCATCGCATCCGGGCAGAAATCGTAAACCAGGTATTCACCAAGGTCATCAATCTGCTTACGGCTAAGAACCGGAACTCCGGATCGTTTTCTGTTGATATTGAGTCTAACCATAAATGAGCATTTACCCCTTCCGCTTCTTTAAGTCTTCCACGAACTGCATCCATTCCTGTTCGCCAGCGTCCAAATCCCGCGCCGTTCTCAAAGCGGCACTGACATAGTCTCTCTGCATGATATAGTCTGGAAGGTCTGGTGCAACAGAGTTTCTCTTCTTTCCAGCGAGGTCATACATCAAAGCGTTGTCCTCTGGGGAAAGACCGAGAATGTCAGACAGAAGCTCCAGCTTCTCCATGTCAAAGGGATTTCGGCGGTCTTTTTCTACATCGCTCAAAAACGGTGCAGAGCAGTCCAAGAGTTCAGCCATTTTCCGTAGAGTGATTTGTTTTTCTTCTCGTTTCGTCTTAATAAATTCTCCAAAATTAGCGTATGTGTTCATAATTTTCACCTTTACTTTTATTTGTCCACTCATTATTAAACCCAGTTACATAAAATATCATTTCTATGGGTGCCTCCACTTTCGGACAATATGTTGGCGGTGTACGCAAATTTGCTTGTTCGCTAACTTGCTTACACTTATTATATGAGTTTTGCGTAAAGGTGTCAACCCCATATCGCTAAAATGTTTTATCGCCCCATCACACCAGGCATAACTACTTTCTCCCGGTTATCGAATGGCATCTTCAGATCACCCAACAGGCAAGCCTGGAACACTGCTCTTTTTCCGAACCGCCGCCGAATGTCCTCGATGCAGTCATCCAATCTATCCAGCCGTTCCAACTGCCGCATATCTGTGAAAAGGTCGATCTGCTCCGGCTCGTTCTTGGGACGGAGTTTGATAGCCCGAACGGTTACAGCCCGGACAGGCATTATCCAGCGATAGTTGTCACGAAAAATCTGAATGGCTTTATGGGCAATGACCGATGGGCTTTGTGTTGCCAGGGTGAGAGGTGCCTGGTACTGACGAAATCCCAGGTCGTTGCTACGGATGCTGATCTGCACTCCGCTGGCTTTCAGCTTATGGATACGGAGTCGATGTCCAATATCCTGCGACAGCTCCAGCATCACTTTCCAAACCTCATCTTCATTTTCTAAATCTGCTGTGCAGGTAATCCCGTGTCCGACCGACTTAATTGGAGAAACAAAATCCTTATGCATGACCGGGCTATCGTCCAGTCCTGCTGCAGACCGCCACAGGCCAAGACCGTTCACACCCAGTAGGCGTTTCAAAAACTGTGGATCAGCATTGGCGATGCCACCTATGGTAGTGATGCCGTACTGCTCCAGCTTGGCGGTCGTTGCTCTCCCGACAAAAAGAAGGTCTGAAGCGGGCAACGGCCATATTTTCTCTTTGAACTCAGCCTTACGAATTTCTGTAATTGCATCCGGCTTTTTCATATCGCTGCCCAGTTTGGCAAACATCTTATTAAAAGAAACACCGATAGAAACAGTCAGCCCCAGCTCCTCTTTCACTGTCTTGCGGATATTCTCTGCTATCTCCATCCCAGAACCACATACACTTCTGCTACCACCGACATCCAGCCAGCACTCATCCATGCCATAAGGCTCCACCTGGTCTGTGTATCTCTGATATATGTTCCGAGCCAGCTCTGAATATTTGAGGTACTGCTCATATTGCGGCTTGACCATAATGAGGTCAGGGCAGCGTTGCCTTGCTTCCCAATTGACCATCCCAGTCTTCACTCCGGCCTTCTTCGCCAGCTCCGATTTAGCAAGGACAATGCCGTGGCGGTTTTCAGTACTGCCACACACCGCTACTGCCTTTCCACGCAGGGAAGGGTCAAGCATCATCTCCACCGATGCGTAAAAGCAGTTCATATCACTATGTAAGATTGTTCTTTCACCCAACTTCATCACCTTCCTTTGAAAACTTCATCTTTCCCTATTGACAAAGTGAAGTTACGCACATATAATCGAATTATAACTTCATCAAACTTCATTCGCATAATAACACCAGAATGAAGTTGCGTCAATAGTTCTGGTGAAGTTGATGAAGTTACGGAGAGAAATTTATATGAAAGGAAGGCTATTATGACTTTTTCCGACAAAATTAAAGTATCACGGGAACTCTGCAATTTGACCCAACAGCAGCTAGCTGACAAAGTCGGTGTATCTAAGCGTACTATTGCTTCCTACGAATCCACCGATGCACGAGCGCGATCTTCCACTATGCGTAAGCTGGCGGTGGCACTGGGTGTTTCTTATGATTATCTGGCAAACGATGAAATTACCGACCCACAGCAGGGAATCGAAAAAATGACCTACATCGAAACCGCCAGACAGCAATTTGGCAATAAAGCCGCAAACGAAGTGGACGAACTGTTGGAGCGCAACGCTGCTCTCTTCGCTGGTGGCGAACTGAGTGAGGAAGCCAAAGACGCATTTTTCACGGCTGTGACCAAAGCCTATCTGGAATGTAAGGAGCAGGCAAAGAAAGCTTACGGACGGAAGAAGTAATCCAAATTATAGGACACACGATCCTGTATAATTAGAAGTGGGTACAGAAAAGAGGGATCTGAATGAACATGGATTATATCTGCCGAGAGGTAGAAAAGCTAAAGAAAAAATACCATGAAACAGACCCGTTCAAGCTGTGTGAGGATATGGGCATCATTCTGCTCCATACGCCAATGGGAACTTACCCAGGAGCCTGCAAAGGCTTCTTTCTGACACAGAGCCGTAAACGCTCCATCACTATCAATAGTGATCTTCCAGAGTCGATCCAACGGATTATCGTCACACACGAGCTGGGTCATGCCGTTCTCCACGCAAAGGCTGTGGGGGTCAAGGCATTTCACGATTTTGAATTGTTCGACAGCACATCGCTCATGGAATACGAGGCAAACATCTTTGCAGCGGAATTTCTTATGGACGATGAAGATGTTCTGGCAAAATTGAATGATGATATTTCCTTCTTCGGAGCCGCCGCACTACTTCGGGTTCCCCCGGAGCTACTGGATTTCAAGTTTCGGCTCATGAAAAGGAATGGATATAAGGTTATCGATCCGCCGCTGATGGCAAACGGTAACTTCTTAAAAAATGTAGAAACCAATGTGACCACTGACTACTAACAGGCAGGCAAGGGAGGTCAGTCAGTATGAATAACATAAAAGTTTATGTGGATGTAATCGCCCAATTTAACAGCGAGGGCGTGTTGATTCCTCTCAGCCTGACCTGGGAGGACGGAGAAAAATTTGATATTGACCGTGTCACTGACATCCGACAGGCGGCTGCTATGAAGGCTGGCGGTCAAGGTGACCGATACACAATATGGGTCAGAGGTCGGCAAAGCTATCTGTTCTTTGAGCGCAACCACTCTCTGACTGGAAACAATTTGGGACGCTGGTTCGTAGAACGGCGGACAGCCTAAAGCTACTTATGAGGGTACAATATGAATAATGAAGATAAACACAAAGAACTTCAGAGACTCAAAGAGTCGGTTTCAGAATCCGACTACTATGATACTCTGGAGAAAATGGGGGATATGAAGTATAACTACGGCGATTACCTTATCACCGAACCGATTGATTGCGATATGGAACTGGGGCGTTTGAAATTTGCAGATTACGAATTGTGCTGCGCTCTGCTTACCATGCTCCTGCGAGAAGACCATTTCAATAACGATTCTTTTGAAAACCGCTGTAGAAAAGGACAAGTCAAACCGATTCTGGATAAAATGCTTACACTGCTCTCTGGCGGGGAACAGGAGGGTGTATGACTAAAGAAACCACACCCAGAAATGTCACCGATGCAATAACAACTCTGTGTAATGCCATTCGTCCGACCGTTGAGCCTTATTTTGTGCAATGCTATCCATTTCCCGGAACGGCACTGAATGAATGCTTTCCAAATGTGAACTCAGTAATCAGCACCGTTGGCGGTGAAGCCATCACTGGCTGGGCAATTTGGCAATGGGCAAATATTATGGTAGAGGCGGAGGCTCATGCTATCTGGAAGTCCCCGGACGGACAATTGGTTGATATAACGCCGCACAATAATAATGAGAATCAGATACTCTTCCTTCCAGACGATACCGTAACTTACAAGGGAACTCCAATACCGAGCCACAGGCTCGCACTGACCGATTCACCTCTGGTTGCAGAGCTGATTGCACTGTCTAATCAGAAAGATCAGATTGCAGCAACCAGCGATGGAATGACTTTCGCTTTACCCGTAACGGTTTATAATCGTATGCAGGAATTGCAAGCACTGCTTCATCGGTCTGCAGGGCGAAACGAACCATGTCCTTGCGGTTCAGGAATCAAATACAAAAAGTGTTGTGGACGATATGAATGAGGTGAACTTATGTCAAAGGAAACTGAACTCCGCTTGCACCGTTGTTGCTTCACCGGCCATCGCCCAGAAAAGTTGCATAAACCAGAGAAGCAGGTAAAGCACGACTTGGAAGTTGCGATTCAGCAAGCCATAGCCGATGGTTTCGTTACCTTTATTTCTGGGATGGCGCGAGGTGTTGATATCTGGGCGGCACAGATCGTATTAAGGGAACGTGCCAAGAATCCAGCTATCCATCTGGTAGCCGCAGTGCCCTATAAGGGCTTTGAAAGCAGGTGGCAAGCCCACTGGCAACAGGAATACAATTTTATTCTCCAATATGCCGACCTGGTAAAATACATCTGCCCTGGCTATAGCCGAGATTGCTTCCAACGCCGAAATGAATGGATGGTGAACCGATCTGCCCGTGTGATAGCTGTTTACAATGGAGAACCTGGCGGTACCAGAAACACAATTGAATATGCTCACAAAAATAATTTGAATGTAGTGAATTTGCCGTAGGAATGACCTAATTTATTTTTTCTACACGCTTGAATAATAGCAAAAAGCGTTGTATAATGAATTGCGAAGAAAAATTCACAATAGAGGCAGAAACGCTATGATTAACAATGTCAAAGAAGTTCGAGAAGAACAAAAAATGACTCAATGTGTTTTAGCTGAGACCGTCGGTATTAGCAGACGTTCTCTTAGCTCCATTGAGGCAAACAAAACATCACCATCTATTGATATAGCTTTACGAATTGCCCAGGCACTTAATGTATCGGTCGATAAACTATTTCTTCAAGAAAAGGATTGTTCAAATTCCTCTTTACCGCAAGAAATCAAGTTCATCGACCTATTTTGTGGTATAGGTGGCTTTCGCTACGCAGCGGGGCAGACCTTTGCACAACTTGGCATACATGGTAAGTGCGTGTTTAGCAGTGATATTGACATTCCAGCCCAAAAAAGCTATGCAGCCAATTTCGGTGAAACTCCGACAGGTGATATAACTAAAGTTGCTGCAACAGATATTCCTGATTTCGATTTATTGTTTGGCGGCTTTCCGTGTCAAGCATTTTCGATCATTGGAAAACGAGAAGGATTCGCTGATAAAACCAGAGGTACCCTTTTCTTTGAAATTGCAAGAATCTTAAAAGAAAAAAGACCCAAGGCATTTGTTCTGGAAAATGTAAAGCAATTAGTATCCCATGATGGTGGGAAAACAATTAATACTATCATTACTACCCTAAGAGATGAATTGGGATACTACGTTGATTATCGTATTTTAAATGCCCTTGATTACGGACTCCCACAAAAACGTGAACGTGTTATCATTGTAGGCTCATTAAAACCTTTTATTATGAAATGGCCTGAAAAAGTGACCAATGGTAAAACACTAAATGATATTTTAGAGAAGAAAGTAGATCCAAAGCATTATGCGTCACCGCAAATTGTGCAAAAGCGAAAAAATATGCACACTTCTCAATACCATCCGGCTATTTGGCACGAAAACAAAGCTGGGAATATCTCTTCGTATCCATATAGCTGTGCATTACGAGCTGGTGCAAGCTACAATTACTTACTCGTGGATGGAGAAAGGAGACTTACCCCGCGTGAAATGCTAAGACTTCAAGGTTTTCCTGATAGCTTTAAAATGGTGGTTTCTGATTGCCAAATACGCAAGCAAGCAGGTAATGCGGTTCCAGTAGATATGGTTAAGCACGTATTGGATAATTTTATTCCTTTGGTTTTTTCCGAAAATGAATAGTGGATTGTAAAAGAGCGCTATAAATCCATGTACAATTCATCCCCGCCGTGATATAATATTTTATATCATGGTGGGGATTTTGTCCTCACGCGAGAGGAGGACAGTTATGGCGGAACCGAGATTACGAACTGTAAATAAAGCCGTACCACCCTATCCCCTTAATAAATTTCCAGCAAAGTTCATTGAACGCTTTGCCGAGGACGTTGTATATATGCTCACAACCAAGTCCTCGATGTCACTTGAGGGTGATGAGTGGGAACAAATTTTTGCCCATTGTGTAGGGGCTCAGTGGAAACCATCAAATGTGGGTCTGGACGATGTTGTATTGGATAATTGTTGCTGGAGTGCTAAAACAGTAAAATCCGGCAGCAAGAAAATTAGTACACAGCAAACAGTACGCTTGATTAGTGGTAGAAATTCGCCTACATATAGTTTTGGCGTTGACAAAATTACTGAAGCTGAAGCTGACGATGTTGGGAAAATGGTCCTGGATATTTGGAATGAAAGAGTTTCAGGTATTAGACAATATTTCAAATTCGCTCGAACTGTCGTGTTGGTCAAAGGGCAAGACTACCTTGAATATCTGATATTTGAAACCGAAACCATCAGATATGATCCGAATCAGTACTACTTTAAATGGAATAGCCGTGGAAATCTCGAAGGGTATTCTAAAGATAACCATCAGCACAAGTTCACTTGGCAACCGCATGGTAGTCAATTTACAATTGTTGAAGAAATTCCCGAAGATCGTTTGCACTTGCAAATTAAGAAACCAGAGAAACTGGATAAAGCTGCTGTACTGAAAACTCTGGGCTTTAATTCGTCGTGGTTCCACAAAGTAGAACCTTAAATCAATATGCTGTGTATAATTTAAAAATCATTTAAGGAGGAGGATATTGTGCGTACAAGTGAATATCGAGCTTGGCTGCAAATGCGAATTAGCGAGAAGGGGGCAAAAGACAAAATCAGCCGATGCAAGAAGGTTGAAATGGCCCTTTCGACAGATTTGGATGCCGAATACAAAAAAGACAAGGGGGGCTCGGTATTGGCTGTACTACAATATAGCACTGAGGATGAGCGCAATAACGTGCCTGCACCTCCGGAGTTTAAATTTAAAGAGGGCAGCCATATTCGTTTTCGTATGACAGATTTGCGTTCTGCAACCAAAGATTATTTTAAGTTTTGCCAAGAAGTGAAGTTTTAACTTGCTAATATGTAAAGGACTCTAAGGTCGAAGCCTTAGAGTCCTCTTTGTTTTACAGCTCCATCTGTGAAAGGGTGATGGTCAACACCTGGTGTTCAACTTTTACGCTGATGGGTTGACCTATATCAAACCCTGCTTCTTCCAGCCACTTCCCCTTAAGCATAATAGTTGGGGTGTCCTGATACTTGTATCCCGATTGTCCGTAGACCTTTAATTGTCTTTTTTCTCTATTTGCCTTCATGTGACTCCTTCCGTGAAATTGTTCTTTTGTCAAATAATATGGCGTTTTGTCAAAAAGTTATAAGTTTTGCTAAACGGTTTTACATCTGCATGAACTGATTTCTACATATTGGCTCGTATTTTCACCCCACCACTACATCTATTCATCGGGGCAACTCGCAGAAACACACCACGCAGTATGTGTGACAAAGCCGTTATGGGTAAAATGAATGCCGAAAAAGCCCGTAAATACGGCGTTTTTCAGCAAGTAATAGGTATTCAAAAGGCACTACAAAGCGTTTCACGGGGGAATAAGACACCATAACTGGCGAGTGAGATCTCCCCGGGCTTCGGATTTCGTCCTCCGCCTGCCATCGCCTGGGCGGTCGTGCTGTGATGCGGGCTGCGGAACGGACGCTGCAAAATCAGCGGTGTGTCTGGCTTCAGGAAACCGCAGATACTGTATATCTTCGAAACTTCAATGCTTTCCTCCAGCGTAAGCGGCGGCAAAATTGTCGGAATACGCCGAGCTGCCATCGTTTTTCCCGTTCCAGCCGGTCCGATATAGAGAATGTTGTGACGCCCCGCTGCTGCCGCCTCGGTTGCCTGCCGCACCAGCGGAAGTCCGACGATCTCAT
>ERZ773248.1357-NODE-1357-length-20955-cov-10.032871_pt1 | contig 20955 bp, 21 predicted proteins | sample MGYA00580518_ERZ773248 | MGnify/ENA primary metagenome ERZ773248 (study PRJEB29015, sample SAMEA2737762) | human gut metagenome | biome: human gut; feature: human-associated habitat; material: faeces | place: China | collected 2012 ...
GAGTAACGACCTCATGGGAACACAAAAACATATATGGGTTCCTCTACGGTGCAGGGGATGCAAAGATTGGTGAGATTGTTGGGGGTACAGCGGAGCATGGTGCAGAACTACGGAAGAAGTTCTTAAAGGCAACACCTGCTATCAAGAAACTCCAGCAAAGTGTCAAAAACCTTTTGTCTACTTACAACGTGGAAATGAGACAAAGGGAGTGGAAGACACGGTATTTGAAGGGTCTGGATGGCCGCTTACTTTATACTCGGTCAATCCACAGTGCGCTGAATCTCTTGCTACAGTCGGCAGGGGCTATCGTCTGTAAATACTGGATTGTACGTACAGAGGAGCGCTTACTGAATCTTGGTTTAGATCATGGTAAGGATTTTCAGCTTATGGCATGGGTACACGATGAACAGCAGATTGCCTGCCGTACTGAAGGTATTGCTGAAATTGTCGTTAGAGAAGCCCAACAGGCTATGAGAGACACACAGCACTATTTTAACTTTAGATGTCAATTAGATACTGAAGGTAAGATTGGCAAGAATTGGGCAGACTGCCATTAGGAATAGGAGGAAACAATATGAAATTCAAGGACGCAAGAGTTGGTATGGAAGTTATGGTAACAGGTGAACAGGCTAATAAGTTCCCTGAAGGAGCTGTCATTGTAGATAAAGATGACAATGATAATTCGATTCGTATCCGTAGTAAAGTAAATAGTATCGTTAATGTGGTTGAATTATGGTTCTGGGATATAAACAGTCGTTCCCCTAAATCTGAACGGAACTCTTACGATATGGAAGATATTCATTTGGATGACAAATTCAGAAGCTTACCCTCCTCGACACTGCCTCTTGCAGGTTATCTTGGTCTGAACTTTGAAAAGGTGAAGTGCTTTATCGACAAAGAGAAAGGTATTATCAAAGTAAAACAGGGTATTATAGAAGCAAAAGCGAAGAAGGCTCCTCAAGACAAATGGGACTTCAGATTGGGGATGGGGCTGGCCCTTTGTCGCTTGAAAGAAAAGCTGACTGAGCACCAGAAACCTGATTTTGGCGAACCATGTTACTATGTATTAAAAAATGATTTAATCAACCACACGACTGTTGGCCATGGAAAAGATTTTCTTGATGACATTATCATGTATGCTATGGGTAATACTTTCAAAACAGAGCAGTTAGCAAAAGGCAACATGGAAGAAATGGTGAAACGAACAAATATGATTGTTGATTTTTGCAAGAAACAGGGGTGGTAGCTGAATGAATAAATATCGTGTCCATATCAACTACAATAGAGATTCTACAGTCATTGTGGAAGCTGACTCTATCGAAGAAGCTGAGACAATGGTAGACAAAGACCCTTTTGGTTTTCCATACGAAATGGATGAAGAGACACAAGAAGTTTATGTCGAGGAGGAATTAGGAAATGGATAATGTACAACTTCTGTCTATGACAGTTGACCCTTTAACTTTAATTCGTCGTGCCATGGGGGAATGTTACCAGCGTCCCCTTGGTGTAAAGACTGTGCAGAAAGCGATTGAGGCAGGTCATTTGTCTGTCCTCGAACATTGCTATGCGTCTTTTGAAATCACTGTGTCTACGTCAGTCTTACTCCAACTTACTCGACATCGACACCTGTCCTTTACGGTACAGAGTTCGAGAGGCTGTGAGCTGAAGACATATCACAAGACGGGTATCGAATATATTGACAAACTGCTGGAGGAACACATGGCAGACTACGCTTATGTCTATCAGGAAGCTGTCAAGAAAGAAGATGCCGCTTACCTGTTGCCGAAGGGTGCTGAGTATACCTTGGTGATTACTGGCAATTTCCGTTCGTGGTACGAATATCTTCCTAAGCGTATGTGCAAGAGAGCACAACAGGAACATCGACAGTTGGCTATGGAAATTCAGAAACAGTTGGCAAAGGCTTGCCCTGAGATTTTCGATAGAGACTTCATGAAATGTGATATGTGTACAGAAAGGAGTTGTTCGTTTAGCTAATGATGAATTTGATTTTTGACGCTGACATGCTCCTCTTTGTCTCCTTGTTAGAGTGTGAGAAGCCTGTACATTGGGGCAACGACATCTGGACACTTCACTGTGATATGAGGGAAGCCACTACGTACTTCTCGAACTTTGCAAAGGAACTGTCTGACAAAATCCTTGACCACTATAAGTATACGGGAGAGTACCGATGGTTCATGTGTCTCACCGACAAAGATCATGTCAACTTCAGGAACGCAGAAGTGTTTGAAGATTACAAGGGGAATCGAACGAACAAGCGAAGACCTATCTGCTTCAACCCCATGCGTGAATGGATTCGTGAAAACTTTGTCTGCTACATGGAGCCTCATTTGGAGGCGGATGATTGCTGTGGACTTCTGACAAAAGAGCTGGAAGGCGATTATGTACTCGTAAGTGGAGACAAAGACTTTCGGGCTATTGAAGGAAAGTTCTATGATTTTATGCGGAACGAATACTTTGATACGACAAAGGAAGATGCCCGACGCTGGCATTTGAAACAGACAATCATGGGAGATACTACAGATAACTATAAGGGAGCTTCTGGATTCGGAGAGGTAAAGACCACACGGCTCTTGGAAGAACTCGGTTATACGTGGGATACGGTCTTGAGAGCTTACAAAGGAGATGCTAAGGAAGCTCTGAAGAACGCTCGTCTCGCTTACATCTTACATGAAAAGGGGGACTACGATTGGAAAACAGGGTCTATCAGGCTTTGGGAACCCGATTCATAGTACGATATGGGGAAGCTGTAGAAAGAGCTTATGAAGTAGCTGAGAGGATGTGGGAACTTAGACATAATAATTCACTATGTGAAAAGTTTGGAGACAAAGATTGCGTGTGGATGACCATTAGTGAACTGAATAAGACAAAGAACATTGCCTACTTCTACACAGAAGATGGTGAGTTTGTCGGTGCGGCCGCTTTTGTCTTGAACCCAGACTTTGCGTGGTGGGCAGATAACTTGAGGGTACTTGAGGAAGTCTTTGTTGTGTCTATGAATCCTAAATACGCAGGGTTTGGCAGGATTGCGGCTCAGTTCCTCAAGGATATGGGAGATGCCAATAACTGTGCTTTTGTCTACGCAGGGGCATTTCTTGGTAAAAATAATAGTTATACGAAGGTAGGGTATTCTAAGGAGTATCCTACTTTTGTCTATATGGGAGGTGCTGATGATGCATAAAGAAGACACATTAGCAGATTTGGAACTCATGAGTTCCCCTGAGCTTGTAGGATGTTTAAGGGAATACTTTGATGTAGATTACTTCTTGACTACCTCTATCCAAGCAGACAAATTACCTGCCTATATGAGAGGTGTCTATGCAGTAATTAATTTATTAGAAAGGGTTGGTGATTAATTTGAGTGGTGGTATTGGTAGAGCATTCAAAAGAGTTGTGTCTGCCCCATTTAAGGCTGTTGGTAAAGTCCTTGGTGTTGGTGGCTCCCAGACTGTCAACGTGTCTGCTCCCGATGTATCAGCGGCACAGGTGGTTCCCAGTATAGCGGCGGCGGCTCCTGAAGCTCCTGTATTGGGTACAGAGAATACGACACAAGACACAAGGAAGAAAAAGAAAGGGAAGTCCCGTTTGCTCATCAACAACGACAACCAGTCTTCCAATAGCTCTGGTTACTCTGGACTGAATATCTAAATGGATATTACGATTCAAGAGCTACAGGAACAGGGAGCAAAGAAGACATATAACAGACTGAAGAACGACAGACAGCCCTATATTCAGCGCGCTGTAGACTGTGCGAAGGTAACGATTCCTTCCTTATTCCCAGAGGAAAATGATGACAAGAGTAAGAATTATGACACACCTTATCAGTCTGTAGGCGCACGGGGTATTAACAATCTGGCTTCTAAACTCATACTTGCCTTGATGCCTCCGAATAGTCCGTTTTTCCGTTTAGGTATGTCGGACGAGGTTTTGTCGGAATACATGGCACAGGGACAAGAAGACACAAAAGCTCAGGTAGAGCAGGCTCTCATGCAGATTGAGAATAGAATCATGAAGTACATTGAGTCTAACCAGATTCGAGTTACTGTGTTAGAGGCCTTGAAGCAGTGTATTGTTGCTGGCAATGCTCTGTTATTCCTTCCACCTGCTGAAGGTGGTATTAAGATGTATCGTCTGTACAACTATGTCATTCAGCGAGACGGCCTTGGTAATGTTATTCAGATTGTTACGTTAGACAAAGTGGCCTATTCGACACTGGATATTACGGTTCAGAATTTGATTAAGACCGACAAGAAACCAGAAGACCTTATCGAGGTATACACGCATGTCTGCCGTAGTGGCGATCAGTTCTTGGCGTATCAGGAAGTAGAAGACACACCGATTCAGGGGAGTCAGCAGAGTTATCCTGTGCTAAAAACTCCCTACCTTCCTATTCGCATGGTTAAAATGGACGGGGAGTCTTACGGACGTTCCTTTGTTGAAGAGTATCTCGGTGACTTGAACTCTCTTGAGAACTTGTCTAAAGCTATTTTCAAGTTATCTACGATTGCGGCTAATATCTACTTCCTTGTCAATCCTAATGGGGTAACGAGGGCAAAGAAGTTGGAGAACGCTACTAGTGGTGATTTTATCCCAGGGCGTATCGAAGACATAGGCGTATTACAACTTGAGAAATACTATGACTTCAACACAGCTAAACAGACAGCAGATGCCATTGAAGCTCGTTTGTCTTATGCATTTCTTTTGTCTTCTGTAGTACAGCGTAACGCTGAACGAGTAACCGCAGAAGAAGTACGGACGGTAGCTGGTGAACTGGAAGACACATTAGGTGGAGTATACTCCATTTTGTCTCAGGAATTACAGTTACCTCTTGTACGTAGAATCATGAACCAGCTTCAGAGCACAGGCGAGGTTCCGAACTTACCAGAAGGTACGGTGGAACCGACAATCACAACTGGCTTGGATGCCTTGGGACGAGGACATGATTTAGAGAAGTATGCAACCGTACTTAACTTGGTGTCTCAGATTCCCAATGCTCAGGCTATGATTAATTGGAATGTCATGCTCCTGAATATGTTTACGGGGGCAGGTGTCGAAACAGAAGGTCTTGTGAAGACACAGCAACAGATTGAAGAAGAGCAACAAATGGCAATGGGACAGGAAATGGCAATGCAAGCTATGTCTCAGCCAGAACAACAAGGAGGTTAATGAATGGAACAGGAAAATGTTCAGGAACAAGTACAGCAGGAAAATGTACAGGTTACTGAGAACACAGGGATGGAAGTTGAAGTAGTTCCTGAAGACACAACAACTACCACAACTGTAGAAGCTACTGAAGAGCAGTCCCCAGAACCCACGGGACAGGATGTAGACGACAACGTGCAGAAACGAGTAGACGCACAGACACAGGCAAATGAAGACCTGAAGAATGACTTAGAATCTAAAGGTGTTGATTGGGCTGACCTTGAGAAAACCTATACTGAAAAAGGTGAACTCACAGCAGAACAGTTACAGAACCTTGAAAAGGCAGGATATCCGAAGTCTGTTGTCGATGCATATATTCGTGGCATGGAAGCTGAATATGATCGTCTTGCTCGACATGTTGTAGAAAGCGCAGGTGGTCAGGAAGAGTTTACTAAATTGCAGACCTTTGCTTCTCAGCAGAACGCAGAATATAAAAAGATGTGGAACGACACCATGAACAGTGGTAACGTGATGGCGATTCAGACGATGCTCAGAGGTATTCGGGCAGACATGGTACAGACCATGGGGTCTAGCAATCCAACTATTGTTGGTGGTAGTGGTGCTGTGTCTACTAACGCAGGGTTTAATTCTAAGCAAGAAATGGTAACGGCCATGGCTGACCCTCGCTATGGGAAAGACAAGGCGTATACCCGTGAAATCGAACAGAAAGTTATTAATTCTAAATTATTTTAAAGGAGATTGATAAATTATGGCATTGACAAATATTTCTCAGCCGGGCCTTAATCAGGGCCAGATGGACGCATTAGCAGGTTTTCTTAAAGTATTTTCTGGTGAAGTTATTTCCGCATTTGAACGGTCTGCCTTGGCAGTCAACAATCACTTGATGCGCACCATTTCTTCTGGTAAGTCTGCCTCCTTCCCTGTAATGGGTCGGGCAAAAGCCGCTTACTTGGGTGCTGGTCAGTCCTTGGATGAAATTCGTGAAGCTATCCCGCACAACGAAAAGATTATTGGCATTGACGGCTTGCTGACTTCTGACCAGATGGTAACAGACATCTATGAAGCTATGTCTCATTTTGATGTTCGTAACGAATACTCCAAGCAGATGGGTGAAGCCTTGGCCGTGTCTGCCGATGGCGCTATTCTGGCAGAAATTGCTAAGTTGGCTGTTGAGCAGAAAGAAAATATTACAGGCCTCGGCAAAGGTGTCATCTTAGACAAACAGATTGATGCTACGGATATGGGTGTCACCGAAGCGGAAGGCAAGATGATTGTTCAGATGCTTCTGGAACTGAAGGCTAAATTCTCTAACCAGTATGTCCCTGCTACGGAACGTTATGTCTACATGAAGCCTGACGGTGTGGCCGCTTTGGTAGCTTCTTGGAACGCTATCAACCGTGACTTTGGTGCTGTCGGTACTTTGGTTGACGGTAACGTTACTAAGATTGCTGGCTTTAATATCATCGAAGTTCCTCATCTTACGGATGGTGGCGCAGATGGTACTCACGTATTGCGTTCTGGTACAGCTCATGACTTCCCGTCTACCTATAAAGACAAATGTGTCTTTGTTGCCGCTCATCATACGGCTGTTGGTACGGTCAAGCTGAAAGACCTCGCAGTAGAAACTGGTCGTCGTATCGAATATCAGGCAACCCAGCTGGTAGCTAAGTATTCCATGGGCCACGGTGGCCTCCGTCCTGAAGCTACTGCCATTGGTTGTATTTCTGCTAAGGGCTGATAGTTGTTTTGTCGAGGGGGTTCTTCTTATGGACTCCCTCTTTTTCTTATATGGAGGCACACAATGATTATTACACCTTTGACGGAACTGGATGCTGTGAATGAAATCCTAACTTCTATCGGGTCTGACAGTGTCGTCACCTTGGAGGAGATAGACCAGAACATTGACGCTTCTGTAGCAGACAAAATGCTGAAAGCTGTTAGTCAGGAAATTCAGCAGGAAGGTTGGGACTTCAATACAATCCCTACGATTACGCTGGTTCCCGATGTAAATACACACAGGATCAAGTGGGATAGCTCACTGTTGAGAGTTCCGAACACATATAGAAATCGAGGAGGTTTCTTCTTCAATGTGTCTGACTATACGGATGTATTCACAGAAAACTTGATACTTACTAATGTGGTGCAAGAGCTTCCTTTTGAAGAGCTTCCTATGGTTTTCCGTAAGTACATTACGATAAAGGCTTCCCTTGCTTTTGCTGTCCGTTTTCTCGGAGATGCAGAGTTGGAACAGTCTTTGAACACTGAGCTGGCTAAGGCATACGCAGATGTTATGACTTACGAATTAGACACACAGAAACCGAATGTCTTCAATAATACGTCTGTAACTGAGGTGGGAACACGATGAGTAACGTAACACAGCGAATAGACAACTTCATAGAAGGTGTGTCTCAGCAGTCACCTCGTATTCGTCATGCAGAGCAGTTGGAGACACAGGTTAATGGTTACAGTACAGAAGCAGGTGGATTGCAGAAGCGTCCCCCTACCGTAAATCATGGAAAACTATTCAATGCTGAGGCTGTACCTTATTATGCTCACTTGATTAATCGAGATGAGCAGGAACGATATATTGTTCTCATCTCTTCTGGTAAAATTCGTGTCTTTACACTGGATGGCACAGAGATGAAAGTAGAGGTGCAGGATGCAGGTTATATCAGTAACCTCACGAAACCCTACTCACAGTTGAAAGTCATCACGGTAGCTGACTACACGTTTGTCTTAAATAAGGGCATGAAGGTCAGAATGTCTGGCAATCGAACAGAAGATACGATGGCCTCTCAGGGGTGTCTCATCAATGTAAAGCAAGGGCAGTATGGTAGAACTTACAAAGTGTGGATAAATGGACAGGAAGTAGCGTCTTATGAAACTCCTAATGGCTCCAATGTAGACCACGTAAAGAATATCGCAACGGACTACATTCGTGACCAGTTGGCTTCCCAGATTCGCAGTAAGGGTTGGACAGTAGACATAGGGAGTTCTTGGTTGAGAGTTCGTGGGAACATTTCAAGCATAGACACAGCTGACTCCTTTAATAACCTTGCTTTGGTGGGTATTACTTCATATACCAATAAGTTCACTAACTTACCTGCTTCAGCCCCAGATGGTTATACCGTGTTGGTTCGGGGGGAGTCCAATGCAGATGACAACTACTATGTCAAATACTCCGCTTCTGAGCGTATCTGGAAGGAAACCGTGAAGACGGGGATAGATAACACCATAAACAATACGACGATGCCTCATGCGTTGATAAGACAATCAGATGGTACTTTTGTCTTTAAGGCTCTCGATTGGGAACCTCGTAGGACAGGGGATGAAACCTCTAACGAAGTACCTTCATTCATCAACAATACCATTAACGACTTGTTCTTCTATCGTAATCGCTTAGGCTTTTTGTCTGGTGAGAATATCATTCTGTCTTCTTCCTCTGACTTGTTTAACTTCTGGATGCAGAGCGTAGTAGATGTTCAGGATGATGATACGATAGACACCAATGCCCCAAACAACAAGGTTTCCATTTTGTACAATGCTATTCCCTTCTCAGGATCACTGTACATTTTCTCAGGTCAGACACAGTTTGCTTTAGCTTCAGATGGTACTTTGTCTCCTAAGAACGCTCGGTTAGACAGTATTACTGAGTTCACTTCAGACACCGACGTAATTCCTGTTGGTGCAGGCAACTCCGTCTACTTTGTCTCTAAGAGAGCAGACTTTGCTTCTGTCAACGAGTACCGAGTGGCACAGTATTACACAGACACAAAGGATGCTGAAGATGTGACAGCTCACGTTCCTTACTATATTCCCAATGATGTGTATAAGATGACAGGAAGTTCTAATGACAACCTGTTATTCGTCATGACTACAGCAGAACCTAATACTCTATATGTCTATAAGTACCTTTATCTGAATGGGAACAGGGTGCAGAGTGCTTGGTCAAAATGGACATTTTCAGGGGAAATCCTCGGTGCTGACTTCATTGGCTCTTCACTGTACATGGCAGTAAAGTATGCGAATAACGAAGTATATTTGGAATCCATTACGATGAGCTACAACACAGAGGACTATAGGAAAACTGAGAAGTTCCGTGTTATGTTAGATAGAAAGACAGAAGTGACACTGACTACAGACAACTGTGAAGACAAAGAGGATGGTTATTTGTACCTCAATGTTGATAAGGTCTTCAAGGGCCTGAACGGTAGTGTGCAGTGTATTACAGAAGACGGCCTGTTATATGAGTCAGACACAACGACACTAAAACTATTGAAGAGAGATAGTGTGGCCTTGGGACACAAGGTTATCATAGGTATTCCCTACACCTTTGAAATGACTTTGTCTACTATCTACCTGAAGGAGAAAGACCAGCAAGGTTCTACTGTGTCTTCCCCTGACTATCGCTTGATGCTCCGTACTGTATTCTTTGATTATGCAGAGTCGGGGTATATGCGAGTCATCGTGAACGACAAGTACAAGTATGTACTGACAAATAAGAGAGCTTCTATCTACAAACTGTCTACGATTAACTTTGAGACAGGTACATTCAAGGTTCCTGTGCGTAGAAGGAACACGGAGACTACCATAAAAGTAATCAATGATACTCCACTACCTTTGTCTATCATTGGTGGTGGGTACGAAGCTAATTATACAGCTCGATTTAAAAATGTTTAATAGGAGGTGATTCTATGGGATTTGCTTCAACGGCGATGGGCGCGACACAGTTAGGACTTAATCTCGTTGGTGACTATATGTCTTGGAAAGACCAAAGAGAAAATGCTAAGGCACAGGCAAGAGCTTTGTCTCAACAGGCGAACGCTGTAGGAAAGAACTTAGCCTATACCTTTCAGAACTATGAGCTACAACGTGTGGATGCCTTTGACGCCGCTGTGAATAGCCTCATGAAGGTACAGACAAACGCTCTCGGTCTGGAATCTTCTGTACGCGCGGCTATCAATGAAGAAACGGGAGGTGATTCCCGTACTGGTAGAGCTTTACAGAGAGCGGCTCATGCAGATACCTTGAGAACAGTGTCAGGTATCAAAGATGTATATGAACGACAGTCAGATGAAATCAGTCTCAACAAAGAGATGGCTAAACGTTCGGCTATGGATGAGATTGCGAACATTAAGGCTCAGGCCCCGCAGATGCCCAGTTATTGGTCTTTGCTGGGGAATATTGCAGGGGATACACTGAACGTCTATAACTCCTATCAGAACGCTCTAAATTCTGCTCAATCACAGGGTATGGAATTAGACACATGGTGGAGAGCGCAGAATAGATACGACACAAATCCCTATGCATATCGGAATAACTACCAGTATCACTTTAATCTTCCTACGTATACAAATACATTCCCTATGACATGGACGTACCCGAAAGGAGGGCGGTAAATGCCTACAACACAAACCAGTAATGCGATAGGAACGGCTAGGCAGTTCACACAACAGCCCCCGCAAACTTATCAACGTCAGCTTATCCTCCCTCATTTTGGGGAGAACGTCAGGGCTTCTGAGACGACACAGGGGGCGGCCTTAGCTCGTTCCCTCGGTGTCCTCAGTGCGGCAGTAGAGCAGTATCGAGTAGACTACGATAAGAGACAAAGAGAGATTGCAGACAAAGTTGTCCCTATTCTCTATGGTCAGAACGATCATGATACTCGGCTTACGATGAATAGTATTGCCATGCTTCAACAGGCAGGTATTGGGGATTTGCAAGATAACCCTTATGCCCTTGCCATGGTAGACCAGTTGAGAGGGCAAGAAATCTCGTCAGAAGTCCACAAGAAGTACGAGGCCTATGTGTCTCAGATGAAGCTTCCCGAAAATTTAGGGAAGGAAATTCAGAACTACGATGACTTCTTCAATGAGAACGTTCAGAAATATCTGGACAATATCACGGTAAACAATAAGTATGCTCTGAACAATGGCTTGTATGAATCCCGTGTTGTGAATACGGGTAAAGTAGCTAGTAAGTTCATTGCAGAGAAGACAGAAGAAATGTCTATCAACCGTTCAGAATCTATCGCCTCTTTTGTCTCAGAGAACACACGCAATCGCTGGAACTGGACAGATGAGGATAGAGAGAACTTTGCAAATCAATTAGGAAACATGCTTACCACGACACAGGAGCGTGACCCGACAAAGAACTATCAGATTCTCCAGAATATGCTGAAGACGGTAGCTATGAACACAGGGGACTACTCACTGATTCAGAAAATTGGGGAGACACCGCTTTATGGTGGAGCAACGAAGGTAAGTGACTACATCAACGTAGAACAGTTTAAAGATGTTGCCAATGAATCCAATAGGACACACTGGATGCAGAGGACACGAGATGTCTATGATAAGATGTCAAAGGCGAAAGACGAAAAGTCTCTATTCGCTATTGTAGATGGGCTTGAGAATCCTGAAGACAAACAGATCGCCGCTGAATTTGTGTCTGGCCGTTTGTCTGCTATTGAGGCTGAAGAAAGAGCGCAGAGGAATATTGCAAGGGCCGCCGCCGCAAGTGCGACAAAAGCTCAGGTTGGTAATATGAATATGAAGGCTCAGATTGAAGCTGTCATGAATGGACAAACACAGGATGCTATGGGCAACGGGATTGCCACCTCTTCTGAACAGTATAAGGCTTTGGGTTTCAATGAGACACAAATGTTATTGGCAGTAGATGAGGCAATAGGAACGTTGAATTTTGATAACCCAAATGACATGGCAAAACTTATGCGTCTTGCTTACCATCCTGCCTTCCACAATGCTTTTGCTCGCTCGACTAATCTCAATGCTACAGCAGGGATAAACAGCTTGACTGTCAATGGCGAAATGTCTCCTATGCTTCAGCGTGTAGTTGACTTATACAAGCGTTCCCCTGAACTTTGCAACTCCCTTTTGTCTGAAGATACCTTAAAGGCATCTATTGCTTGTATTGCCAATGAGGGTGTAGACAAATTCATGGGGGTTCGCAATATCTTAGGTAATTCTGAACAGCTGAAGCAGGTAGATGCTGATTTGGCTCCTTACATAGAAGACACTTTGTCTGGTTCTTCCTTACCTCCCTTGGCTGGTGGGGATACTTACGAAGGCTTCTCTTATGCAAGCCCTAACTCAGGTGACTTACGGGAACTGTTCAGAAGTCATGCTCGTGTCTTTCGGGCTATGGGTATGTCTGCCAATGATGCTTGCGATAATGCGAAGTATAAGATTGCTAGTGAATACTATGTCTACAATGGTGCTCCGATTCCTAAGAGTGCTGTCAATTTAGTAAACATTGGGGGTACGGATGAAGACACATCTCGTTCCGCCTTCTATTGGGTACTGGCTACCAGAATGAAAGATTACTGTGGTGGTACAGTGAACCCCGATGACGTACAAGTCAGTTTTGTAGCAGGTAATGCAAACGGTAGTTCCATGATTACATTCTTGTCTTCTCGTGGATACCAGCAAGTAGCACTAAACGACATTGTGTCGGAAGCGAAAGCAAACTTAGAGCAGTCTGGGAATCAGACATACGCCGCACCTGAAGAAGAAACTAGCAGTCAAGATGACAATACATCGACATATCAGTATACAGAAACGTCACAGTACGTAGACCCAGGGGATTCCTCTTGGCAAAGTGATGTCGGTAGTTATATTTCCAGTTTATTCGGATAGAAAGGAGGTGTCTTAAATAGGCAAAAAAGAGACAATAGCACAGTTTATGTATAACATAGGCAATAAAGAGTCTGGCATGGACTACACACTACCTAACTCAAGTGGTTCAGGTGCTTCAGGTGCATACCAGTTCATGCAGGGGACTTGGGATTCCTATGCTGAAAAGGTAGCTCCTGAGTATGTGGGGGTGGCTCCGATGAACGCTCCTGCTGAGGTTCAGGATGCCGTCATGTATGAAAAGACCTCTGAGATGTATGATCGCTATGGGGGTAACATTCAGTTGATGGCTTTGGAACACTACGGAGGTATGGGGGCCGCTGATGAAGCCATGAGAACAGGGCACATACCTGAAAATGCTGAATGGTGCAACGGGGACGAATATCCTTCTCAGGCTTCCTATGCAAGAGAAATTGCTGAGAGCATGGGTCAGGCAGTTCCTACCTTTGGTGGTATGGCTAATGCTGTAGCAAATAGTGGGGTGCATACCACAGGAAACCCAGCGTTCAATGTTATCCTTGACGAAAGTCCTCTGGAAATAGCTAGGATGAACGATAGACCTTTCTGGGATAAACTGGAAGACTCGTTCAAGAACATGTGGTACGAAAACGGAACCATTGCGGCCATGCGTGTGGGACTGACTAAGATGAACGCTAACCCCTACTACAGTACATGGAAGGCGTCTGACGAAGACATAAAGTTACTTGATGAAGTCTTAGGGGACAACAAGGTAGCAAAGGACTCCGTACTGTTAAATGCTGAAAATCCTGAGCAGTTCAAGGCACTTCTGAAGATGAAGAAAGAAGACATAGAGCGAGAGAAGAGAGCAGAGCAGACTTCCTTTGGCTTACACTCGGTTATCGGTGGAGCTTTGGGGATGCTGTTAGACCCTCTGAACCTCATCCCCTTTGTTGGTGAAGAAGCCTTTTTAGTAAAGGTAGGCGCACGACTGGGGTCTAAAGCTCTGGTGTCTTTAGGTTCTAAACGTATCATGAAGATTGCTGAGTCCGCCGCTGTACAAGGGGCTTTGAATATGGCCGACAGTGGACTGGCAGAACGCTACGGAATCCATGAGGCCAACTATGCAGTGGCAGGTGTCTTAGGTACAGCAGGTGGGGCTGGTGTCCGCTTCCTCCGCACCATGAGGGAACTGAAGGTTCCTATGAATGGTGAACACATGCAACGGTTCCTTTATCAATCCGAAAGGATGCAGGATCAGGCCGTGCAGGGTGCTTTGGATATTGCAGACAAAAGAGTGATGCAGACACACAGTCTCTTGAATACTACTGAGGCTTCCATAGAGAAACAGCTTGATGACTTCTTAGGTGGAACTCCTACTTTGTCTAAAAAGGAAAGTAAGGCATTAGGTAAATCTCTTGGCAAACTGCTTCCTGAAGAAGATGTAGAGAAAGTAGTAGGGAAGAAAGCCTCGAAGCTCCTGAGAGATGCAGGGTTATCTGGAGACGCTACAGTTACCGACCTCTTGCAAAAGGCAGGGAGTATTTCTTCTTTAGGTGCTAAGGTACGCAAGGCCATTGAAAAGTATCGAAAGACTCCAATGTCTGATAGCACATGGAACGCTTACCTCACTAGCAAGGGAGCAAACCCTGAAGCAGGTGTAAACCGTGTGAAACTGGCAGAAGAAGCCTTGCAGGATGATAAGAAGGCCAGTGCCTTGCAGGATTGGATTAAGAAGACAAAGGGTGAAGACGTTCCTATTGATGACTTACGAGTTGGACTGAAACAAATCTTGTATCGTGAGTCTGGTGTAGGATACACGAAAAATGAAGATGCCCTTATTATCAATGGTACAGTTGTCAGGGAGAATAGTCCTGTATATGACGCCATTGTACATCCTGAAATCTATGACCCTGTAAGTGTTCCTATGTCCATGCCTCGTACAGAAGAGCGTGTTGTCTCAGAACGTCATACACCTCCTAAGAAAGACACACAGCCTACCGTGTCTACAGCTGAACAGGAAGCCTTCACTAATGATGTTGAGATGGGTTCAAAGACACTGAGAGAAGTAGAAGACGAAAATCAACGAGGATTCAAGAGTCGTGTCATGCGGTACATTGGCAGAAAGATGGAAGACTCTAAGTACCTCGGTGACACTTACGGACACTTCACCAACTCTGTGTCTAATCATCTGAGAGACTTTGGCCGTAAGATGCTTGGCGACCCTAGACAAAATGCAGAGCGTCATGCACAAGGAGTATCTTTGGACTTCTCGACTCGGAAGAGTGTTATGCAGAGACAGCTTAAAGAATACATTGGGAGCATGAGGCAGTGCTACAGAGACTACTTTGCTCAACATGCAGGTATGCCCTCTAAAGTACGTAGACAGTTTGGCAGGGAGTTCCTTCAAGCTTATGACCAGAAAGTGAAGTATGGTAGAAGCATTGAGGGATTCCCGAAGGAGATTCAGGAAGCTGTTAGACAAGCTGAGAATTTCCGTAAGCTGGAGCAGGAGTTCTTGCGTAGAACAGGAGCTTTGACAAAGGATATTCCTGACACTGGCTTCTATCGCAGAGCCGATGTAGACAAAGTAGCTGAGTTCCTTACGAACTTTGACTCTGAACAGGATGCCATTGATTGGCTTGCTAACTATGCCAGCAAGAACGCTGATAGAGATGCCTTGGAACGTATGCGTATTATTGAAGAGCCTGACATGGAACTCAGTGAGTACGTAGACAGAGAAGCTCGTAATTGGGCCTTCGGTATCATTGATCGTAATTTGTCTAATGCAAAGGTTACTATGCGTGACCTGAATCACATGGACAAGTTAGAGCAGTATCAAAGACGGTTCCCTATGGACACTTCTGCACTGTCTGACAAAACAATGCCTAACGGGGAATACTTCTCATTTGATGAGTGCTTGAGAGACTACGATGTCTTCTCCACAATGGAGCAAGTGGCAAACCGTAGTTCGGCTAAGGCTACCATGGCTTCCCTTGGTGTCAAGGATATGGGGGCGTTCTTTGATGGATACAGAGACAAAATAGAACGAGAACTCCGTAAGGCTAACGAGACACGTAGATTGATTAAACATAGCACTGTGTCTGATTCACTGGAAGAGTTCGACTATGTTGTTTCACAGCTTACTGGGTATCGTTATGGTACGAAGCGCTCTCAAGACCCTATGAATGGTGTCGTTCGCTTGCTAACTAAGATGTCCTATGCAATGAATGGTTCCAACATGGGTCTGAATCAGATAGGCGAAAACTTTGGGATGATGTCGGTTACTGGGATGAGAGCCATAGGCAACATGATTCCTGGGTTAGACAAAGTTCTCCATAGGATGCGTACTACTACGTTGTCTCATGATGAGCTGAAGAAACTTAGGATTGCCGCTGACTACTCACAGTATAACTTCTTGAATCCTATGGATTTGTCTACTCCGAAGTATGATCGTATTGGACTCCGTGCAAAGGTCATGGGGAAACTGAATAATGCCGTTGATTATGCTTCTGACATTACTTCTATGCTAAACCAGCTGAGTGCATGGACAGAGAGAGCGGTTAGTATGGGTGAGGCGGATGTTATGTCTGACCTTATTGACTGGGCTGTATTGGGACGTAAAGGACACCTGTTCAATGACAATGCCTTTAAGAATGTGGGGGTAAGAGATACAGGGAAGTTCAAGGATACCATTAACAAATACTTTGGGAACCTTGACCATAACGACCCTAATGCCGTATTCAAGGCCATTCAGAAGATGCAGGAGGAAGACTACACCTCTTATATCTCCATGAGGGCCTTTACAGCACAGGCAGTTCAGCGAGGTATTATTCAGCCTAACTTGTCTAATGCTAACTACTTCACGAAGACGGGACTGTTCCCAATGCTCCTTCAGTTCAAGAACTTCTCTCGTATGGCTATTAACAGTCATCTTGCGAGAGCCTTGGAACGACCAGACAAAGAAGCAGTGACACAGCTGTTGAGTTCGGCTGTTGCGGGGGCTGGCATTTGGGCCTTGCGTACTCAGGTGTATGCGAACTGGAAATACAAAAATGAGGCTGAACGAAAGAAGTTCCTTGACGACACACTGACCCCTGACAACTTTGCCCGTGCTGGTATCACTAGGTCTTCGCTGTTGGCTGGGTTATCCTTTGGGAATGACTTGTACGAAGCTGTGTCTGGTGCGCCTACGGTACGTACTACTGTAAATCGACAAGGTGGTTCTTCACAGGGGCTTGGTAGTTACATAGATCAGCTCCCTGCTGTGGCCGCTCTGAATACCGTGAAAGATGGTGTTGGTAGCGCATGGAGCGCCTTAAATGACCTTGTAGTAGACAATCGAGTATATCAGGATGATAGCAAGACGATTGCGAATATGTTCCCTCTGGATAAGTTTGTAGGAACTCAAGCTGTTTTGTCTGGATTGCTTGATATGCACAAAGGACAAATCAGTCAGGATGGATTCTCGAAACGTCCTGAGACAAAACCTTCTCGCAATCCGATTCAAATGCTTCAGAAGGTAGTGACAGGGACAAATGATGTAGAGGAGGCGCAGAAGAAACAGAAGGAGACACAGAAGTCTCGAAGTAAGAGTAAGAAGCAGGAACAACGAAAGTATTTGAATATGAATGGAGGTAAATGGTGAATAGTCAAAACTTGAAAGCGAGTGTCTCCTTTGTTGGGGATGGCACTACAAATAAATTTTACTTCGGGTTCGACTATATCAATAAGCAGTTCGTGAAGGTTCAAATAGGTAATGAGGGGCAATCCCTCACCTATCCTTCCGACTATACTGTGGATGATAGAAGTGTCGTTCTGAAGGATACCCCTGCTGTTGGGGTAGCTATCAGGGTATATCGTGAGACTTCTTCAGATAGAATTGTTGAGTGGGCAGATGGTGCTTTTATTAAGGCTTCTCAGATGACACTGGAAAACTTACAGCAGTTACACCTGATTGAAGAAGCTCAGGACTACCCTATACTAAACTCTTTGTCTACGTACCCTGATGGGGTTAACTTTAATGCTTTAGGTTCCCGTGTCATTAACGTAAGTGACCCCAAAGACCCTCAAGATGCCGTAACGAAGCATTACATGGAGAGCGTCCAGAATGGTTTTGTAGCGACCAATACAAAAATACTTAATGATGCAAAAGCTACCTTGAGTGCTACACAGCAGACACAGAGTAAAGCACAGACAAATGAGACACTCTCTAAAGCATGGGCTACCTCTACAGAATCACCAGATAGCGCAGAGGACACACAGAGTAGCACAGGGAAGACGCAGAGTTCTCGGAGCTGGGCTTTGTATAGTAAGGGGAAAGCGCAGGAAGCGGCTACATCAGAAGTACATGCGAAGACTTCTGAAACAAAATCTCTTGCATCTGAAACAAAAGCTCTTGTGTCTGAAACGAACGCTAAAGCTTCTGAAACAAAAGCTCTTGTGTCTGAAACGAACGCTAAAGCTTCTGAAACAAAAGCTCTTGTGTCTGAAACGAACGCTAAAGCTTCTGAAACAAATGCTCTTGCGTCTGAAACGAACGCTAAAGCTTCTGAAACAAATGCCTTATTCTCGGAAAATAGTGCTAGAAGCCACGTACAGTCCGCTTATAACTATGCCACTACGGCGCAGTCTTGGGCTGAATCAGAAGGAAGTCCAGATGGGAAAGATGATAGTTTAAGTACCACAGGCAAAACTAAGTCTGCTAAAGGGTGGGCGGCGCAAGCTAAAGCATATGCAGGTTCTCTTGATTTATCTTTTATTATTAATACAATATTACCAGTTGGGATAATTATTGAGTTTACCAATGACACCGACCCTAACGAACTATATCAGGGGACTACATGGACTAAAATGGATGCAGGTCGTGTACACTTATATCGGCTGGCACGTATAAGGAAGATGGCACGACGTATACTTATAACCTTGGAGATAAGGGCGGCGAGGCAAAACATCAAAGCACTATCGAGGAGACGGCACCACACAGTCATCCTGCGGCAAGTAATACAGTGGCAGGGCACCAACATTTTACAAACGTTTTTACAGAATATGGGGGAAAACATGGTGGCGGTGCAACTCAGGGTAATGCAACGGAAAATAATCAACGTACAAGTGTTGAAGGGGAGCACTATCACATTATTACCATAGGAAGCACTGGCGGTGGCCAAAAGCATGAAAACCGCCCGCCATATGAAACGATACAACGCTGGAAAAGAATAGGCTAGGAGCTACGATGCCAGCGATTAACCGCTAGGTATTTGAGTTGAACTGGTCACAGAATGGGTATGGATGGCAGTTCCTCATAGACAAATTTTTTTTTTTAGAAATGGGTGATAAAATGAAATGTTTCTAAATTGAGAAGGGCGAAGTTTTGATTATTAGTGGTGCTAAACAATATACGGATACCATCGAAAATTTTAAGTTAGATAGTGGTATTAAGTCATTGCCATTACGTCTTTGGTACAATGATGAACAGCCTAACGTTGTCATTAAACAAGATACAGACAGCAAAGAAATATGGAAAAAGTATCCCATAAGAGAATATGATGACTACATCACCACCATTGATGATTATATTGATGCCAAAGCACAACGTGAACATACCCCACCAACTATGGATGAGTTAAAAGAGAAAGAGCAAGCAAGACCAGATGTAACACAAACACCTTCTTTATCTGAACGTACTGCAGTTCTTGAAGATGCCGTGAATACCTTAATGGAAGGAGTGGCTACGAATGGCTAAATACTTGGCATATCAGATTATTTTGCAGAAACTAAAGTACAACACAGTTATCACAAGATTCCCAAAATACAAAGAGGATATTGATAAAGTGCTTGACGGTATGGGGTGGATGATTGATGACAATGGGGACTGTGTAGGGAAGAAGGTGAATGAATAATGAAAGATTATATTTATCGCATGATGGATGAGCGAAAAGATTTAGTAGAGAAGTGGGAAAAACTAACAAGATTCAAAAATAATAACTATAACAATCTTGATGACACAGAACGTTATTTAATGCAAGAACAAGTAGAGATAATTGACACGTACATTTGGATTCTTGATGCTCGCATTTCCCATGCCATCTTAAAGGAACAAAAGGAAGATGAAAAATGAAACGAGGTACACTACATAAGATGATGTATACACTATGGAACTTATGGACAGCCACAGAAGTAAAGATTGGCTGTCTTTTTTCTATTGCTTGGTTATGTTTCAATCAGCTTGTGGGCGGTGTGGATGAGCAGATTAATGCTTTGGTTGTCCTTGTGGCTTGTGATATTCTCACGGGCCTTTGGGCTTCCTTCAAACTCCATGCCTTTGCAAGCTCGATTGCGACACACGGCTTATACAAGAAGGCCGCTATGTTCCTTATCATTGGTCTGGGTGTCTTGCTTGATTCAGCGATGAACACTCACATGGTACGGACATTATTCATTGGAGCCTTTGCAATCGTAGAGGCCCTTAGTATTGTTGAAAATATTGATCGTGTTGGTTATGGGCAGTACATCCCTGGCTTTATCAGGGGTGCGCTCGCTCAGATTGCAAAAGAGAAAAAGGTGGACAAATTAGATGATTGACTTCGGACAATTCCTCTGTATTATTCAAAATATTTTGTTTCTCTTAACACTTGTAAGTTTTGAGGTAGATGATAGTGAAAAATTTAGCCTTATATTTATGTCTTGTTGGATTATGTCTATTTTAATACTTTGTATTTATCACACTTTCAATGTAGGGGGTGCTAATTAGATGACCAGTAAAGTAATTGACGTTTCCTATTATCAGCGCAATATTGATTATGACGCTGTAGAGACCACAGGGGTTCAAGGTGTCATCATCAAAATTTCCGAAGGTTGTTCCGAAGAAGACACATGGGTAAGACACGCAGAAGAATGTAAATCTAGGGGTATCCCTTGGGGTGTCTATTGTTTCTCTCATGCTCAGACACCAGAAAGGGCAAGGGAAGAAGCGCAGACAGTTTTGGCACTACTTGGTGATGATGTGCCACCTATGGGCATTTGGTACGATTGTGAAGCCGACAAATGTTTTGCAGAAGGTGTAGACACCACAGCCCTTTGTTCAGCCTTTATTGTCGCTTGCAATGAAGCAGGACACAGAGCAGGGATTTATACCTCTACTTTGAAATGCACAGATTACATGACA
>ERZ773248.1364-NODE-1364-length-20836-cov-13.022184_pt1 | contig 20836 bp, 18 predicted proteins | sample MGYA00580518_ERZ773248 | MGnify/ENA primary metagenome ERZ773248 (study PRJEB29015, sample SAMEA2737762) | human gut metagenome | biome: human gut; feature: human-associated habitat; material: faeces | place: China | collected 2012 ...
CCATGGAGATAAGACTCTTCAGAGGCTTATCGGAATGTCCGGCGAACAGGAACATTATATTTCGTCTGCACCGTTTTTCTTTTCATAAACCTATAAAATCATGTCTTGTGAGAGGACGCTTATATTTGCCCTTCACAACCTAGGAACTGCACCACAGAATCTGCGACACTACGCCAATTAAACTCCGGTTTATTTGTAAAACCGCTCTAACGAATCCATGCGTGCACTCATATTTGCAAACATCGCATCCACGATCGTGATAGCTGCCATAGATTCCACGACAACAACAGCACGCGGTACGATGATCGGATCGTGGCGGCCTTTGATATTGATGTCGATCTCTTCGCCGGATTTGTTGACCGTGTGCTGGGTGGCAGAAATGGAAGGCGTCGGTTTGATTGTGGCGCGGAGGATGATATCGGAACCATCACTCATGCCGCCTAAGATACCACCGGCGTGATTTGTTTCTTTGGAAACAGAACCATCCGCTCCGATGCGGAAAGCATCGTTATTATTTTTTCCAGTTGCTTTGGCAACGTCAAAACCATCTCCAATCTCGAAACCTTTTACAGCACCGATGGACATGACGGCTTTGGCGAGGTTTGCGTTCAGCTTTTCAAAGACCGGATCGCCGATACCTGCCGGAACACCGGAAATGATACACTCCACGACACCGCCGGAAGAATTTTGTTCAGCGATGCAGGCTTCCAGATAAGCCATTGCATTTTCTGCGGCATCGGCATCCGGCATGTACACCGGATTTTTCAGAATCTCTTCGGCATCGAAATGACGCGGATCGCATGCGATTGGACCAATGGATTTAGAATAGGTCATAAGTCTGATGCCAAGCTGATCCAAAATTTTGACTGCGATCGCTCCGGCTGCCACACGTCCGATTGTTTCACGGCCGGAGGAACGGCCACCACCGCGGTAATCTCTGAAACCATATTTCATATCAAAGGTGTAATCAGCATGTCCAGGACGATAATAGGATGCAATTTCACTGTAATCCTTGGACTGCTGGTTTTTATTATATACAACAAGTGAGATTGGAGTTCCGGTTGTTTTTCCCTCAAATACGCCGGATAAAATCTCAACGGAGTCATCCTCCTTACGCGGGGTAGTGAATTTGGACTGTCCCGGTTTTCTGCGATTTAAAAATTTCTGGATATCTTCCTCACAGAGAGAAAGACCTGCCGGACATCCATCTACAACGACACCGACTCCTTTTCCGTGGGATTCCCCCCAGGTTGTTATTTTAAATATATTTCCAAATGTTGATCCTGCCATAGGTATGTGCTCCTTTATCACCAAATATAAACTGATTATAAAAGATTTCGCTTTGCGCGACAATAAGAATATGGTAAAATATAAAAAGTTGTAAAAAAATTGTGAGGAGATTCCAAGAATGGAACAATACCCTGTGAGAAAAATAGAAAAACCGATCGACTGGTGCGTGACAGTGCCGGGGTCAAAGAGCATGACAAACAGGGCGCTTTTAATGGCAGCACTCTCGGATGGGACAGTGACATTAGATGGCGTGCTTTTTTCAGATGATTCCAGACATTTTATCAGCTCACTGACCGCGCTAGGCTTTGATGTTCTCGTGGAAGAGGAAAAAAGGCGTGTGACGGTAAAAGGAGAAAGCGGAACAATTCCGAAAAAAGAAGCAGAGATTGATGTTGGGAGTGCAGGAACAGCCGCCAGATTTCTGACAGCAATGCTTGGAATGTCAGATGGCAGTTATGTGATCCAGGCATCCGGGCAGATGAAAAAAAGACCGATGAAAGATCTGTTTGTCTTATTGGAGCAGACGGGTGCAGAGATTACATATCTGGAACAGGAAGGCTTTCTTCCGGTTAAAATTACCGGGCAAAGAAAAGACCAGAAGCTTACAGTCCGGCTTGACATCAGCAGGAGTACACAGTTTTTAAGTGCCATGCTTTTGATTTCGCCGATGCTTCCGCAGGGGCTGCATATTCAGATCACAAGTGAGAAGACGGATGGTTCTTATATCCGGATCACACGCAATATGATGGAAAACTGGGGTGTGCAGACACAGTTTGATGGAAAAAATTATGAGGTGATGCCGGGGGCAGCTTATCACAAAACTACTTATGTCGTAGAACCGGATATGTCGGCGGCATGCTATTTTTATGGTGCGGCAGCGATCACCGGAGGAAAAGCTATAGTCAAAAATGTGCATATGGACAACACGCAGGGAGATAAAAAATTCTTAAATGTGTTGGAGCAGCTCGGCTGTAAAGTGACAGATACCGCAAAAGGGATCTGTGTGGAAGGTCCGGAACATGGAAATATTCATGGAATCGATATAGATATGAACGATTTTTCTGACCAGACGATGACGCTTGCGGCGATGGCGCCATACGCAGATGCATCGGTGCACATTTCGCACATTGGACACATCAGACTTCAGGAGTCTGACAGGATCCATGCGATCGTGACAGAACTGCGGCGTGCCGGTATCCGGTGTGAGGAAGAAGAAGATGCTTTGACCATTTATCCGGGAGTGCCGCATGCAACTGTGATAAAAACATATGAAGATCACCGCATGGCAATGGCATTTTCGCTGCTTGGTTTACGGACTGACGGAATCATAATAGACGATCCGCTATGCTGCAAAAAAACATTCGAAAATTATTTCGAACTGTTTACAATATTGACTCAAGAGTGATCATATACAATGAAAAAAAGAATTTTAGTACCATTGCGAGTGACACGTAGCGGAAGAGTGTTTTCGTTGATCTTGAACAATTGAAAGAAGAGTAGGATGAGTTTCGCAAACGCCTAAATATAATGGAAACAGGAAAGGAGTACAAAAATTGTACGAGTTATTAAAAGAAGAGGGAAGAGCAAAACGTGGAGTATTTCACACGGTGCACGGAGACATCCAGACACCAGTGTTTATGAATGTCGGAACGGTGGCAGCAATCAAAGGAGCTGTCTCCACTGAGGATTTAGAACAGATCAAATGTCAGGTGGAATTATCGAACACTTACCATCTGCATGTGAGAACAGGAGATAAACTCATCAAGGAGATGGGCGGATTGCATAAATTCATGTCATGGAACCGTCCGATCCTTACAGATTCCGGTGGATTTCAGGTGTTTTCCCTTGCCGGTTTAAGAAAAATCAAAGAGGAAGGCGTTTATTTCCATTCTCATATTGACGGAGCCAAAATTTTCATGGGACCGGAAGAGAGTATGCAGATCCAGTCAAATCTCGGCTCGACGATCGCCATGGCTTTTGATGAGTGCGCACCGGCTCTTGCGGAACGCCCTTATGTGGAGGCATCCGTAGCGAGAACGACACGATGGCTGGAGCGTTGTAAAAAAGAAATGAACCGCCTCAATTCGTTAGAGGATACCGTAAATAAAAACCAGATGCTCTTCGGTATCAACCAGGGTGCGATTTATGCGGATATCCGTATCGATCATGCCAAGAGAATCTCGGAGCTCGATCTCGACGGCTATGCAGTCGGAGGTCTCGCAGTCGGGGAAACACATGAGGAAATGTACTATATTTTGGATGAGACAGTTCCTTATCTGCCGAGAAAGAAGCCAACTTATCTGATGGGAGTGGGAACTCCGGCAAATATTTTAGAAGGCGTTGACCGCGGTATTGATTTCTTTGACTGTGTTTATCCGTCACGGAATGGCCGTCATGGACATGTATACACCAATCAGGGAAAGATCAATCTGTTTAACCAGAAATATGAAAAAGATATGCGCCCAATCGAGGAAGGCTGCCAGTGCCCGGCGTGCCGCAGATACAGCAGGGCATACATCCGCCATCTGCTGAAAGCAAAAGAAATGCTTGGAATGCGTCTGTGTGTACTGCATAACCTTTATTTCTACAATACGATGATGGAAGAGATCCGGGATGCGCTTGATGCCGGAAACTTCAAATCTTATAAGGAAGAAAAACTTTATAACATGGGACAGATCGACCGTGAAAAAGAAATGACCGGACAGAAGAAGTTCCATTAAAAGGACAGATATTGTCCAAGACTAAATATTTTATAAAATTAATTGGAAAAGCTTGCCGAAACGCAAGGTTTTGTGTACAATGTTTTATAGTTTCTAAAAATATCAAAATACGATATTAGAGAGCAATAAGTTTTTAGGAGGAAGAAAGATGTTATCAATCTTGGCATCATCAGGAGCATCATCCGCAGCAGGAATGGGTGGAATGATCCTTTGGTTAGTTATTTTATTTGCATTTATGTATTTCTTCATGATCCGTCCACAGAAGAAAGAGACTCAGAAGAAAAATGCAATGTTATCGGAACTTGCAACAGGAGATACTGTTTTGACAACAAGTGGCTTCTACGGTACAGTTATTGATATCACAGACGATACAGTCATTGTTGAGTTTGGAAGCAACAAGAACTGCCGTATCCCAATGCAGAAATCTGCAATTGCAGCAGTTGAGAAACCGGAAGAAGCATAATGTAAATAGAGTGCTTTATCATAAGACGTCGGCAGTTGCCGGCGTCTTATCTGTATCTGAAAGAGCATCAGGGAAGTGGGCTGCTTATAGAGCTGCTGTTTCACGCATGATCCGGATCAAAATATGATGATGAAAGGGAAAGAAAATGGTTTGTCTTGAAAAGCTGGATAGAAGTGATTTTGAAGAAGTTTATCGTATTATGGAACAGAGTTTTCCGGCAGATGAGAGAAGAAAAAAGGAAGGACAGCAAAAACTTCTGGAGGAAGAAAAATATGAGCTGCTCGGTGTAAGAAACGAGGGAGTGCTTCTGGCATTTTTAGCGGTCTGGGAGTTTGCGGAATTTGTCTTTATCGAGCATTTTGCAGTCAGTGAGAAAGCAAGAAACAGTGGAATCGGCGGAAAAATGTTAGAGGAACTGGCAAGGCAGAAAGCAGGAAAAGTTGTTCTGGAGGTGGAATTGCCGGAGGATTCCCTGAAAAAAAGAAGAATAGGATTTTATGAGCGGCATGGGTTCACTTTTAACGAATATCCATATATCCAGCCGCCGATGGGAGAAGATCGGCATGAAATCCCCCTGCGGATCATGTCAGCACCGGAACCGCTTTCAGAGGATGAGTTTCAGAGCGTGCGAACAGAATTATACGAAAGTGTTTATCATTATGTATGTGAGGAATGATATGCTATATTTTCTATAGGTAACAGTTATAACTATTATGAAAAAGAAAAATAGCAATGATGGTTGAAATGTTTCCAAAGATACTATATTATAGTCTTTATAAATACTGTCGGTAATTACTGTGCTAAAGTGAAAAAGATATAGATTCACGGACGTGCACAGACAGGCTGTGAAATGGAAGAAAAGAGGGATTGGATATGGAGTGTCATATTGGTGTGATCTCAGGTGATGGAATCGGACCAGAGATCGTGGCAGAGGCAAAGAAAGTTTTAGATAAAGCAGGGGAGAAATACGGACATTCGTTTTCGTATGAAGATATTTTAATGGGAGGATGTTCAATCGATGCGACAGGCGTGCCGCTTACCGATGAGGCAATTGCAGCTGCAAAGGCATCGGATGCAGTTTTGATGGGATCGATCGGTGGAAACACACAGACTTCCCCATGGTACAAACTGGCTCCGGAATTAAGACCGGAAGCAGGACTGTTAAAATTAAGAAAGTCTTTGAATTTATTTGCAAATTTAAGACCTGCTTATTTATATGAAGAATTAAAAGAAGCGTGCCCGCTCCGTGACGATATTATCGGAGATGGATTTGATATGATGATCATGCGCGAACTGACCGGAGGTCTTTACTTTGGGGCGAGAAAGACAGAGATGGTTGACGGTGTGATGACCGCAACCGATACGCTTACTTATAATGAAAATGAGATCAGAAGAATCGCAAAGCGTGGATTTGATATTGCCATGAAACGCAGAAAGAAAGTGACAAGCGTGGATAAGGCAAATGTTTTAGATTCCTCCAGATTATGGAGAAAAGTAGTGGAAGAAGTCGCAAAAGATTATCCGGAGGTTACTTATGAGCACATGCTTGTAGATAACTGTGCAATGCAGCTTGTCAAAGATCCAAAACAGTTTGATGTCATTTTGACGGAGAATATGTTTGGTGATATTTTATCTGATGAGGCAAGTATGGTGACCGGCTCTATCGGAATGCTATCCTCCGCAAGCCTGAATGACACCAGATTTGGTCTGTATGAGCCAAGCGGCGGTTCTGCACCGGATATCGCAGGAAAAGGAATTGCCAATCCAATCGCAACCATTTTAAGCGCAGCGATGATGCTCCGCTACACGTTTGATCTTGATAAAGAGGCGGATGCAATAGAAGCAGCCGTCAAACAGGTGTTAAAAGACGGTTACCGCACCATTGACATTATGCCGCAGGAAGATGCAAAGAAAGCAAATGTAACACAGGTTGGTACATCACAGATGGGCGATCTGATCTGTGAGCGAATTTAAAATCCAAAAAGATGGAATGGTATCACCTGAGGAGGAAAATCCGGGCTGAATGATAACTTCAGGTGAGGGAAAGGAATGACAGAATATGAAGAGTGATAATGTAAAATCAGGGATGCAGCAGGCTCCACACAGAAGTCTTTTCAATGCATTGGGCTTTACAGAAGAAGAAATGAAAAAACCAATGGTAGGTATCGTAAGCTCCTACAATGAGATCGTACCTGGCCATATGAATCTGGATAAAATCGTAAATGCAGTGAAATTAGGCGTTGCAGAGGCAGGCGGTGTACCGGTTGTATTCCCGGCAATCGCAGTCTGTGACGGAATTGCAATGGGACATATCGGAATGAAATATTCTCTTGTCACAAGAGATCTGATCGCAGATTCCACCGAGTGTATGGCACTCGCACATCAGTTCGATGCACTTGTCATGGTTCCAAACTGTGATAAAAACGTTCCGGGACTTTTGATGGCAGCAGCAAGAATTAATGTTCCAACCGTATTCGTATCCGGTGGACCAATGCTTGCAGGTCATGTACACGGCAAAAAGAGAAGTCTTTCCTCTATGTTTGAGGCAGTCGGTTCCTACGCAGCGGGAACGATGACGGAGGAGGAAGTAAAAGAGTATGAAGAGAAAGTTTGTCCAACCTGCGGTTCCTGTTCAGGAATGTACACTGCAAACTCGATGAACTGTCTGACAGAAGCACTCGGTATGGGATTAGGCGGAAATGGAACCATCCCTGCAGTTTATTCAGAGCGTATCAAACTTGCAAAACACGCCGGAATGGCAGTTATGGATATGTACAATAAGAATATCCGTCCAAGGGATATCATGACAAAAGAAGCAATCTTAAATGCCCTGACCGTAGATATGGCATTGGGATGTTCTACAAACAGTATGTTACATCTTCCTGCAATAGCACACGAGGTAGGATTTGATTTTGATATATCTTTCGCTAACCCGATCAGCGAAAAAACACCGAACCTCTGTCATCTTGCACCGGCAGGACCAACTTATATGGAGGACTTAAATGAGGCAGGCGGTGTCTATGCCGTTATGAAAGAGTTAGCAGACATTGGACTGCTCAACACAGACTGTATGACCGTTACCGGAAAAACAGTCGGAGAAAATATTAAAAATGCAGTGAATAAGAACCCGGAGGTAATTCGTCCGGTTGACAATCCATACAGTAAGACAGGTGGTCTTGCAGTATTAAAAGGAAATCTTGCTCCAGATGGAGGCGTTGTAAAACGTTCTGCAGTGGTAGATGAGATGATGGTGCATGAAGGTCCGGCAAGAGTGTTTGACTGTGAGGAAGATGCGATTGCTGCGATCAAAGGTGGAAAGATCGTGGCAGGTGACGTTGTCGTGATCCGTTACGAAGGACCAAAAGGCGGACCTGGCATGAGAGAAATGTTAAATCCAACCTCCGCAATTGCAGGAATGGGATTAGGTTCCTCCGTGGCACTCATCACGGACGGACGTTTTTCCGGTGCGAGCCGTGGAGCTTCCATCGGTCATGTGTCACCGGAGGCAGCAGTCGGCGGACCGATCGCTCTTGTGGAAGAGGGAGATATCATCAAAATCAATATCCCTGAGATGACCTTGGATATTGCAGTGTCCGATGAAGAGATGGCAGCACGTAAGGCAAAATGGCAGCCAAGAGAACCAAAAGTTACCACCGGCTACCTTGCGCGTTACGCATCTATGGTAACATCCGGCAACCGAGGAGCAATCTTACAGATTCCGGGAAAGAATGATTAAAGAAAAGTGGTTCACGGGTGCTTTCCGGATTTTGGAAGCATTGGTGAAGCAATTAGATATGGAAACACGAAAGGGGATTTAGAGAATGCAGTTAACAGGTGCGCAGATCGTGATCGAATGTCTGAAAGAACAGAAGGTTGATACTGTATTCGGATATCCGGGCGGCGCTATCTTAAATGTATATGATGAATTATACAAACATCAGAATGAGATCAGACATGTTCTGACTTCCCATGAGCAGGGTGCGTCCCATGCGGCGGACGGTTATGCGAGAAGTACGGGAAAAGTAGGAGTCTGTTTTGCAACAAGCGGACCGGGGGCAACAAACCTTGTCACCGGAATCGCAACCGCATATATGGATTCTGTTCCAGTGGTGGCAATCACCTGCAATGTAAATGTTCCATTACTTGGAAAAGACAGTTTTCAGGAGATCGACATTGCGGGAATCACAATGCCGATCACAAAACATAACTTTATTGTAAAGGATATTCATAAACTGGCAGACACGATCCGCCGTGCGTTTAAAATTGCGCAGACCGGAAGACCGGGCCCGGTTCTTGTGGATATCCCAAAAGATATCACGGCAGCGAAGACGGAATACAAGGCAAAAGAGCCGGAAGTGATCTCAGGAATTTCACAGACGATCACAGAGGAAGACTTAAACAAAGCGGTCAAGATGATCCAGAAGGCAAAGAAACCATACATATTTGTCGGTGGTGGAGCCGTGATCTCCGGCGCCAGTGAGGAATTAAAGAAATTTGTCAAAATAGTAGATGCGCCTGTCTGTGATTCCCTCATGGGAAAAGGAGCTTTTGACGGAGAGGATGATCTTTATACCGGAATGCTTGGAATGCATGGAACAAAAGCATCCAATCTCGGTGTCAGTGAGTGTGATCTTTTAATTGCTGTCGGCGTAAGATTTTCAGACCGTGTACTCGGCAATGCAAAGAAATTTGCAAGTCAGGCAGATATTTTACAGTTTGATGTGGATCCTGCGGAAATTAATAAAAATATCCAGACAGATGCAGCTGTGATCGGTGATATCAAAGAGATCCTGCTTCGTGTGAATGAGCGGCTGACACAGATGAACCATACGGAATGGATCACACATATCATGGATTACAAAGTAAAGTATCCACTGACTTATCCAAAAACCGGATTATCAGGTCCTTATGTCATTGAGGATATCTATAAAGAGACAAACGGGGATGCCATCATTGTGACGGAAGTAGGACAGCATCAGATGTGGGCGGCACAGTATTACAAATACAAAAAACCGAGAACACTTCTGACATCCGGTGGTCTTGGAACAATGGGGTATGGTCTTGGCGCTGCGATCGGTGCACAGATCGGATGCCCGGATAAACAGGTCATTAATATTGCCGGAGACGGATGTTTCCGTATGAATATGAATGAAATTGCAACTGCAGTGAGACAAAAATTACCACTCATCGAAGTGATCATTAATAACCATGTACTTGGAATGGTCAGACAGTGGCAGGATTTGTTTTATGAGAAACGTTATTCTGCAACCGTTTTAGATGACGGTGTAGATTATGTGAAATTGGCGGAAGCCATGGGTGCAACGGGCTATCGGGCAACGAATCGTGAAGAGTTTAACAAAGCTCTGAAGAAAGCACTTGCATCTGATACCCCGGTTGTAATAGACTGTATCATAAATAGTGATGACAAGGTATGGCCGATGGTTGCTCCGGGTGAAGCGATCAGTTCTGCTTTTACCGGGGATGACTTGAAAAAGAAACAGGAGGAGTAATGATTATGAGCAGAGTTTACAATTTTTCCGCAGGACCAGCCGTTCTGCCAGAGGAAGTATTGAAGGAAGCAGCAGATGAGATGTTGGACTATCAGGGCAGTGGAATGTCTGTTATGGAGATGAGCCATCGTTCCAAAGTGTATGATAACATCATCAAAGAGGCAGAGCAGGATTTAAGAGATCTGTTAAATATCCCGGACAATTACAAGGTACTGTTTTTACAGGGCGGAGCTTCACAGTTCTTTGCAGAGGTTCCTATGAACCTGATGAAAAACCGCAAGGCCGGATATATCTTAACTGGTCAGTGGGCAAAGAAAGCATTCCAGGAAGCAAAAATCTACGGAGAGGCAGTTGAACTTGCTTCTTCTGCAGATGAGACATTCTCTTATATCCCGGATTGTTCGGATCTTCCAATCACAGATGATATGGATTATGTATACATCTGTGAAAACAATACAATTTATGGAACAAAATACAAGAAACTTCCAAACACAAAAGGCAGGATTTTAGTATCCGATGTATCCTCCTGCTTTTTGTCTGAACCGATGGATGTCACAAATTACGGAGTTGTATATGGCGGCGTTCAGAAGAATATCGGTCCTGCCGGAGTTGTGATCGCGATCATCCGTGAGGATCTGATCACCGATGATGTCCTGCCGGGAACCCCAACCATGTTAAAGTGGAAAACACAGGCAGATAATGATTCCCTTTACAATACACCACCTTGCTACAATATTTATATCTGTGGCAAAGTGTTCAAATGGTTAAAGAAGATGGGCGGGCTTTCTGTGATGAAAGAGCGCAATGAAGAGAAAGCAAAAATCTTATATGATTTCTTAGACCAGAGCAGCCTGTTCAAGGGAACTGTAAGAAAAGAAGACCGTTCCCTTATGAATGTTCCATTTGTGACCGGCAATGAAGAGGTAGATGCCAAGTTTGTAAAAGAGGCAGCAGCAGCCGGATTCGTAAACTTAAAAGGACATCGTACCGTAGGTGGTATGAGAGCATCCATTTACAATGCAATGCCGAAAGAGGGCGTTGAAAAATTAGTAGAATTCATGAAGAAGTTTGAGGAGGAAAATGCATAATGTTCAAATATAATTGCTTAAATCCAATTGCATCCGTAGGATTAGATCTTTTCTCAGGCGACTATGAAAAAGTAGAGGACTTAGGTCAGGCAGACGCAGCACTTGTGAGAAGTGCTGCCATGCATGAACTTGAACTTCCGGACAGCCTGCTTGCAGTGGCAAGAGCAGGAGCTGGTGTCAACAACATTCCTCTTGACAAATGTGCAGAAAAAGGAATCGTTGTATTCAATACTCCGGGGGCAAATGCAAACGGTGTAAAAGAACTTGTTTTTGCAGGAATGCTTTATGCATCCCGTGATATCGTAGGCGGTATCGACTGGTGTCTTGCAAATCAGAATGATGAGAACATTGCAAAAACAGCAGAAAAACAGAAAAAGAACTTTGCAGGAACGGAGATTTCAGGCAAGAAACTCGGCGTCATCGGATTGGGCGCTATCGGTGTGTTAGTTGCCAACGCAGCCATCCATATGGGTATGGATGTATATGGATATGATCCATACATTTCCGTCAGTGCAGCATGGAATCTTTCCAGAAGTGTCAGACATATCAGCAATGTGGAAGATATTTACCGTGAGTGTGATTATATTACGATTCATGTTCCGCTTTTGGATTCTACAAGGAAGATGGTCAATGCAGAAGCGATTGCCATGATGAAACCAAATGCGATCGTTTTAAATTTTGCCAGAGATCTTCTTGTAGATGAAGAAGCTATGGTGGAAGCTTTAGCTGCCGGAAAAATCAAAAAATATGTATCTGATTTCCCGAATCCAACCACAGTCGGAGCAAAGGGATGTATCGTGACACCACATCTTGGAGCATCTACCGCAGAGTCAGAGGATAACTGTGCGATCATGGCAGTCAGAGAGATCCGTGATTATATGGAGAATGGTAACATTGTCCATTCCGTGAACTTCCCGGATTGTTCTATGGGCGCATGTACTACCGCAGGAAGAATCGGTATCCTGCATCGGAATGTAAGTGGTATGATCAGTCAGTACTCAACAACATTGGGAGATGCCGGAATGAACATTGCAGGAATGACAAACAAATCCAAAGGTGACTATGCATATGTATTGATCGATGTGGATTCCCCTGTGACGGAGGATGTCATTCAGAAGTTAGAGAACATTGAGGGCGTCTTAAAAGTACGTAAAGTAAAATAAAAAATGAGGGCAGAAAAATGTTGCTGACAGTTGATACAACAGAGGCAGTGGAAGCCATTGCCGAAGCGCAGGAAAATCTTCAGGAGGTTGCAAAAAATCCCGGGATTCTCCGCACTTATTTTCAAAACCTTGTTCCGGATCTTTTGAATTTTGCACTGCAGGTAGTCATTGCGGTCATCGTATATGCGGTGGGAGCGAAACTGATCGGTCTGATCGTTAAGATCGTAAGAAAAACGATGGAGCGCAGAAATGCAGATGTCGGAGTGATACAGTTCCTGTCTGCAGTTGTGAAATATGCACTTTATTTTATCCTGATCCTGACGATCTTAAGCCTGTTTGGGATAGCAACTACCTCAGCGGTGGCAGTGCTTGGCTCCTGTGGTGTGGCGGTTGGTCTTGCACTGCAGGGAAGTCTTTCCAACTTTGCTGGTGGAGTGCTGATCCTTTTGTTGAAACCTTTTGTAGTGGGAGATTACATCATTGAGGGCTCGAATGAAGGAACGGTATACGAGATTTCTATTTTCTATACCAAGCTAAAGACCGTAGACAATAAAATGATCGTGATTCCAAACGGTAATCTGTCCAACAGCAGCCTGGTCAATGTATCGCATATGGACAAACGGCGGGTGGACATTGTGGTAGGTATTGGTTATGAAGCAGATATCCGTACGGCAAAAAGTATTTTATATGAGATCGGCAGAAATGATCCGGCAAGACTGCCGGAAGAGGACGTTGTGGTGTTCGTAGATAATCTTGGTGCATCTTCGGTGGATCTTGGTATCCGGATCTGGGTCAAAACAGCAGATTACTGGGATGCGAAGTGGCGGTTGATGGAAAATATCAAATATGCACTGGATGAAAATCATATTTCGATTCCGTATCAGCAGATTGATGTGCAGATCAAGCAGTAAAATTTATTAATAGTTGTTGACAAAAAATCCGATGTATGCTAACTTCAATTTGTGTGACATGCACAAAAACATGTCGGATTTACAAAAAGGTTTTAGACGTATTAGGAGGGTTTTGTTATGCAGCAGGGAACTGTAAAATGGTTTAATGCAAAAAAAGGCTACGGATTTATTTCCGATGCAGATGGTAACGATGTATTCGTTCATTTTTCTGCATTAGACATGGATGGATTCAAAGAGTTAAAAGACGGTGAAAAAGTTGAATTTGAAGTGACAGAGGGAGCAAAAGGACCTCAGGCAGCAAATGTAAGACGCATCGGCTAATTCATAGATGAGAATCTGAAAAGCGGGGGACTGTAACACGGTATTCCTTAAGAATAGGGAATGGTTGTTACAGTCTTTTTTTGTCTCAGAAATTTTCGAAGATAAAAATAGGATAATGCCGCGAAGTGTGGTATACTATAGAACAGTATGTATTAGAGAGAGGACAGACAGATGCAGTTAAAAGATTTACAGGCATATGAAATTTTAGAAAAACGCCCGATCAAAGATCTCAATTCCGAAGGAATCATTCTCCGCCACAAAAAAAGCGGAGCGCGGATCGCAGTGATTTCCAACGATGATGACAACAAGGTCTTTTATATCGGTTTTCGCACACCGCCGGAGGATTCCACCGGGGTGGCACATATCATTGAGCACACTGTTTTGTGTGGTTCTGACAAATATCCGGTCAAAGATCCTTTTGTGGAACTGGTAAAGGGTTCCTTGAATACCTTTTTGAATGCAATGACTTATCCGGAGAAGACAATCTATCCGATCGCAAGCTGCAATGATAAAGATTTCCAGAATCTGATGAGTGTCTATATGGATGCGGTTTTTCATCCGAATATTTATAAATATCAGGAGATCTTCAAGCAGGAGGGATGGCACTATGAATTAGAGAGCGAGGATGCTTCGGTGACCATCAACGGTGTTGTATACAATGAGATGAAAGGTGCTTTTTCCTCACCGGATGATGTCTTGAGCCGTCAGATCATGACATCTCTTTTCCCGGACACGACTTATGCAAACGTTTCCGGCGGTGATCCTCTGCATATTCCGGAACTGACTTACGAGGAATATCTCGATTTCCACCGCAGATATTATCATCCATGCAATTCCTACATTTATCTATATGGAGATATGGATGTGGCAGAGAAGCTTGCGTGGATGGATGAAGCATATCTGGGAAAATATGAGGCAATCGGGCTTGACTCGGAGATAAAGCTTCAGAAACCATTTGAAAAACCAATCGAAGTGACGCATAAGTATTCCATTTCTTCCACGGAATCCGAAGAAAACAATACCTATCTTTCTTATAACACGGTGATAGAAACAGCACTGGACGAGAAATTGTATCTTGCATTTGATATTTTGGATTATGCGCTGGTCAGTGCGCCGGGAGCACCGTTAAAACAGGCATTGATCGATGCCGGGATTGGTTCTGAGATCACAGGCGGATATGACAGTGGAACGCTGCAGCCGACATTTTCTGTGATCGCAAAAAATACCAATCCGCAGGAAAAAGAGCATTTTCTGGCTGTCATCCGTGAGACATTAGAGGGGCTTGTAAAAAATGGATTAAATAAAAAATCGCTGCTGGCAGGGATCAATAGTTCTGAATTCCGTTACCGTGAGGCTGATTTCGGACATTTCCCAAAAGGACTTTTATATGGGATCCAGTGTCTGGACAGCTGGCTTTATGATGATATGCGTCCATTCCTTCATCTGGAGGCATTAGATACTTACCGTTTCTTAAAAGAGCAGGTGGAGACAGATTATTTTGAGCAGCTGATTCAGAAGTATTTATTAAATAACAAGCATGCATCTGTTGTGATCATTGAACCTGAGAAAGGCTTAAATGCAAAAAATGAGGCTGCCTTAGAGAAAAAACTTGCGGAATATAAAGCGGGGTTATCAGAAGATGAGATCCGAAAGTTGATCGCAGATACAAAACATCTGAAGGAATATCAGGAGACACCTTCTCCAAAAGAAGATCTGGAAAAAATTCCGATGCTTGCGCGTTCCGATATGAAAAAAGAGGCAGCACCTTTTTATAATACAGAACTTTCGGTGAAAGGTGTTCCGGTGGTACACCACGATATCTATTCGAATGGAATCATTTACCTGACTATGTTATTTGATATTGCACACATTCCGGCAGAGGACATTCCATATCTTGGCGTATTGAAGGCAGTACTTGGCTATGTGGATACAAAAAATTATTCCTATGCGGATTTTGCAAATGAGGTGAACATCCATACTGGAGGAATCAGCAGTACGATCGGTGTGTATCCGGGCGTGAAGGATAAAGATGATTATCAGGTGAAATTTGAGGTGCGCACCAAGGCATTATATGACAAATTGCCGGAAGCAGCTGCATTGATGAAAGAAATGCTTTTCACCTCAAACATTGATGATGAAAAGCGTCTGTATGAGATTATTGCCGAGTTGAAATCAAGACTTCAGGTAAGCATCAGTTCCGCCGGACATTCCGTGGCTTCGACAAGAGCCATGACTTATTTTTCCAAGGCGGCTGCTTACAAAGATACGATCACATTCTATGAGACGCTGTGTGATCTGGAAGCACATTTTGATGAGAGAAAAGAAGCACTGACCGCAAAACTAAAAGAGATGGTTTCCTCAATTTTTACAAAAGAACATCTTCTGGTCAGCGTCACCTGCGAAAAAGACGGACTTTCTATCGTAGAAACAGAGCTGGAAAAATTTATTCCAATGTTATATGAAACTTCCGGGGAGGAAAAACGGGCAAAGATCGTTCCGGTCCGGAAGAATGAGGGATTTATGGATGCCTCCCAGGTGCTGTATGTGGCGAGAGCCGGAAATTTCCGCACACATGGTTTTGACTATCACGGGGCACTGCGCATTTTGAAAGTTATCATGGAGTATGATTACCTCTGGATCAATATCCGTGTAAAAGGCGGAGCATACGGCTGCATGAACGGTTATATGAAAAACGGAGACACTTATTTTGTCTCTTACCGAGATCCAAATCTGGAAAAGACAAATGAGATTTATGACGGAATCCCTGCATATATTGAGCATTTTACAGCAGATGAACGTGATATGACAAAATATATCATCGGGACGATCAGTGATATGGATGTGCCAATGAATCCAAGCACGAAGGGCGACCGGTCCATGGCAGCTTATTTACAGAATATTTCGTACGAAGAGATCCAGAAAGAACGTGATCAGGTGATCAGTGCAACGCAGGAGGACATCCGGGGACTCCGTGATATGATCGCAGCCGTTCTCGCAGAGAATAACCTCTGTGTAGTCGGAAATGAGGAGACTTTGCAGGCATGTGCAGAAATGTTTGGAGAGGTAAAGCACTTGAATGAATCAGAAAGATGATTGTGAATTTACAATTGTCTGAGTAAATAAATACAAAGAGAGGAAGTTTATGAACGAAAAATTTAAATCCGGATTTGTAACGATCATCGGAAGACCAAACGTGGGAAAATCCACATTAATGAACCATCTGATCGGACAGAAGATCGCAATCACATCGAACAAACCGCAGACGACTAGAAACCGCATCCAGACGGTCTATACGGATATGGAGCGTGGGCAGATCGTATTTCTGGATACACCGGGGATCCACAAGGCAAAAAATAAACTTGGGGAGTACATGGTAAATGTGGCAGAGCACACCTTAAATGAGGTGGATGTGATCTTATGGCTTGTGGAGCCGTCAAATTTTATCGGGGCAGGCGAGCAGCACATTATCGAGCAGTTGAAAAAAGTAAAAACACCGGTCATCCTGATCATTAATAAAGTGGATACCGTAGACCGTGAAAAAATCATGGAATATATTGACACATACCGTAAAGTGTATGATTTTGCGGAGATTATCCCGGCTTCTGCACTTCGTGCAAAGAATCTGGATACGGTCATTGACATGATTTTCAAATATCTGCCGTATGGACCGCAGTTCTATGATGAGGATACGGTCACAGATCAGCCGGAACGCGCGATCGTTGCGGAGATCATCCGGGAGAAGGCACTGCATGCGCTGGATGATGAGATCCCACATGGCATTGCCGTTTACATCGACCGGATGAAGGGCAGAAAGGGACAGAATATCATTGACATTGATGCGACGATCGTCTGCGAGCGTGATTCCCACAAGGGAATTATCATTGGAAAAGGCGGTGCAATGCTCAAAAAAATCGGAAGCAATGCGCGCTATGAGATCGAGCGGCTGCTGGATACAAAAGTAAATCTGAAACTTTGGGTGAAAGTGAAGAAGGACTGGCGCGACAGTGATTTTCTGATCAAAAATTTCGGATATAATAAAGACGAAATTTAAGCCGTTGCCAATATTTAACGTGTATAAGGTTTTTCACAACGCAAATCCTATCTGTATACAGATGGCAGGAGGGAAAAACGATGGAGAAAACCTGGAACACTTTTTGGGAAACAGGACGGATTGACGATTATCTGGAGATATGCAGAGAAAAAGAGAGTGACAGAGAGCAGGAAGTAAGGCAGAATGGGGCAGAACCTTGTAGTGACCGGAATGGTTTTAAATGCGATGCCGATTGGCGATTATGACAAAAGAATAACGCTGCTCACGAGGGAGAGAGGAAAAATCACAGCATTTGCCAGAGGGGCAAGAAAACCAAACAGTCAGTTTCTGGCTGCGACTAATCCTTTCTCTTTCGGTGAATTTGAACTTTTCGAGGGACGTTCTACATATACAGTTGCCAAAGTGTCCATTCGGAATTATTTCCGGGAGCTTGCAGCAGACTTTGACACTGCCTGCTACGGATTTTATTTTCTGGAATTTGCAGATTATTATTGTCAGGAAAATAACGATGAGACAGAAATGTTAAAACTGCTTTACCAGACACTCCGGGCACTCGAAAGTCCCGCTTTTTCCAACAGGCTTGTGAGATGCATCTATGAACTTAAGACTCTCACGGTCAACGGGGAAGCGCCGAATGTGTTCGGGTGCACGAAATGTGGAAAAAAAGAGGAACTGCACTGGTTTTCGGGAAAGACAGCCCATATGCTCTGCGATCACTGCGTGAATGAGCTGAAGCGGAAACCTGAAAACATGTCGGCTCTTCCAACCTATCAGAAGGTGCAGGAATCCACAGTCTATACTATGCAGTACATAATGACGGCAAAGCTTGCAAAGCTTTACACGTTTTCTGTATCCGATCAGGTATTGCGCGAATTACAGCAGTGTATCAGGGAATACATGAAATATTATATCAACCATTCTTTTAAATCACTAAAAATTTTGGAAGAGGTTGAAAACATGATATAAAAATTGTATAATATCCAAGATTAACATTGAATGAAATAGAAAGAGGATGGAGTCTGTAACATGAAGAGATTAGGGTGTATTGGACTGACCATTATGATCTGCGCAGGTATGCTCGCCGGGTGTGGTTCCAGTCTGGAGGCAGACACAAATACCGTGTATGTTTCAAAACATGGCAAAATAGTTACCATGGATGTGGAGCAGCTTGACCAGTCTTATTATGATGAGACGGAGCTGAAAGAGTTTGTGGATTCCGCAGTGGATGAGTACAATACAGAGAATGGAAAAAATTCTGTAAAAGTGGATGATCTGACCGTGGAAGATGGCACAGCAAAACTCCGGATGGACTATGAAACGGTGGATGATTATACAGCGTTTAATGGTGTGGAATTGTATGAGGGTAAAATCGTGCAGGCATTGGCTGCCGGGTATGATTTTGACACAGATTTTGCGGGCGTGGATAAAGACGGCAGTGTCAGAGGTGTGACGAGAGAGGATATTCTCGCACAGGAAGATCTGAAAGTTGTCATTATCAAGGCAAATACCGATGTGAAGATTGACGGCAAAATTTTATATGTTTCCTGCGATAACGTGACGGTCACAGGAAAAGATTCTGTTTCCATCAAAGAGGGAACCGGAATCGAGAAAACCTGGATCACGGAAGCAGAAGAAGTACCATCCACAGAGACCGTCTTGGAGACAGAAAGTACGGAAGACACAGGGGATGTCATAGAGGGAGAAGTGATCATAGGAACAGAGGAAGCTTCCGGCAATGATGTGGTCACAAATCTTTCCGGCGGTTCATCCGGTACAGATGTCTATACTTATATCATTTACAAATAGGCTCGCGATGATACAATAAATCATAAGTACGAGTTATAAATAATTGCATAATACAGCAATAATATAATAGAATGTGAGGAATTTATTATGGAAAAGACGATGGACAAAATCGTAGCACTTGCAAAATCAAGAGGATTTGTATATCCGGGTTCTGAGATTTACGGAGGTCTTGCAAATACATGGGATTACGGAAATCTTGGTGTAGAGTTGAAGAACAACGTAAAAAGAGCATGGTGGCAGAAATTTATTCAGGAAAACCCTTACAACGTAGGTGTTGACTGTGCCATCCTTATGAATCCACAGACATGGGTAGCATCCGGACATCTTGGCGGATTCTCTGATCCTTTGATGGACTGTAAAGAATGTCATGAGCGTTTCCGTGCAGATAAGATCATTGAAGATTTTGCTGCTGAGAAGAACATTGAATTAAAGGGCTCTGTGGATGGATGGACACAGGAAGAAATGAGAGATTTCATCGAGGAACATCAGATTCCTTGCCCAACCTGTGGAAAACACAATTTCACAGACATTCGTCAGTTTAACTTAATGTTTAAAACATTCCAGGGTGTTACTGAAGATGCAAAGAACACAGTTTATTTAAGACCTGAGACAGCACAGGGAATTTTCGTAAACTTCAAAAATGTACAGAGAACTTCCAGAAAGAAAATCCCATTCGGAATCGGACAGATCGGTAAATCTTTCCGTAACGAGATCACACCGGGTAACTTTACATTCCGTACCCGTGAGTTCGAACAGATGGAATTAGAATTTTTCTGTGAGCCTGGTACAGACCTTGAGTGGTTCCAGTACTGGAGAGGTTTCTGCCGTGACTGGTTACAGACACTTGGTATCAAAGAAGACGAGATGCGTCTCCGCGACCATTCACCGGAAGAACTCAGCTTCTACAGCAAGGGAACAACAGATATCGAATTCTTATTCCCATTCGGATGGGGTGAATTATGGGGAATTGCTGACAGAACAGACTATGACCTGACACGGCACCAGAATACTTCAGGACAGGATCTCACTTACTTTGATGATGAGAAGGGTGAGAGATATGTACCGTATGTTATCGAGCCTTCTCTTGGAGCTGACCGTGTGGTACTTGCATTCTTATGTGCAGCTTATGACGAGGAGAACATCGGAACAGAGGAAAAACCGGATATGAGAACCGTACTCCATTTTCATCCGGCACTTGCACCTGTTAAGATCGGTGTACTTCCATTATCCAAGAAGTTAAATGAGGGCGCTGAGAAAGTATATGCACAGCTTGCAAAGAAATATAACTGTGAGTTTGACGACAGAGGAAATATCGGAAAACGTTACAGAAGACAGGATGAGATCGGAACACCATTCTGTGTAACTTATGATTTCGAATCTGAAACAGACGGAGCAGTTACTGTACGTGACCGTGATACCATGGAGCAGGAGAGAATTAAGATCGAAGATCTTGATGCTTATTTTGCAAAGAAATTTGAATGGTAAGAGTTCCATAATATGGAATAGAATTTCA
>ERZ773248.1373-NODE-1373-length-20734-cov-3.992988_pt1 | contig 20734 bp, 27 predicted proteins | sample MGYA00580518_ERZ773248 | MGnify/ENA primary metagenome ERZ773248 (study PRJEB29015, sample SAMEA2737762) | human gut metagenome | biome: human gut; feature: human-associated habitat; material: faeces | place: China | collected 2012 ...
GGTCACCACGGCATTGAGCGCTGTCGCGTTTGCGATGATAGCCGCCATAGCAACCGAAGAGGTCACCACGGCATTGAGCGCTGTCGCGTTTGCGATGATAGCCGCCATAGCAACCTAATGCGGCGCAAACACTCCTCATCTTGGGTTTTAGTATGTATAATAAACATACCAAAATCCGAAAGGGGAATTACAACATGACGGCCAAAACAGAGTTGACAAGGCAGCTTCTCGCAACTTTTGCGGTGGGAACGCCGACCGCGGAAGAACTCGACGCTATCTTAAAAGGCTACATTATTTTTAAGGAAAATGATGAGCAGCGCAGCGACTTGAAGCGGCGGATCAAGCACTATCTGGGCGCAAAGAAGATTGACGGTCTATCCGCCAGAACGTTGGCGAACTACCGCAGCCACCTTGAATTATTTGCATCTAAAGTGACCAAGAGCACGGCCAAAATCACCACGGACGACATCCGAGGTTACATTGCATTTTTGGACGAGACGCGCAATCTCAAGGAGACGTCACTGCAGACGCACATCAACAGCCTGCGGGCGTTTTTCGGGTGGCTCACGATGGAAGAGAAAATCAAGAAGAATCCCATGGCAAAGATAAAGTCCTTAAAATTGGACAAGAAGGGTGCCCGACAGGCGCTGACCGTCGAAGAACTGGAGCGCCTGCGCGACGCTTGCAAAGGCTACCGCGAAAAGGCACTCGTGGAATTTCTGGTATCCTCCGGCTGCCGTCTGAGTGAGGTCGCGCAGCTGCGTGCCGCCGATCTGGATCTGGTCGGGCGCACGGTCAAAGTAACGGGCAAAGGCGACAAGGACCGCGTGGTCTACTTCTCGGTTCGTGCGCGGCTGATGATCCAAGAGTATTTCGTGGCGCGGAAGGGAGGTGATGGACTTTTCTGCAGCAGCAAATCGCCGTATGAGCCGCTCAAACCGCGTGCCATTCAGCGGCTGATCCGTGCTGTCAGTGAGCGCGCCGGGCTGGATAGGCGCGTCCATCCGCATTTGCTGCGCCACACCTTTGCGACGCACGCATTGAACTCCGGCATGGACGTAACCGTTATCCAGCGGCTGCTCGGTCACGAGGACGTATCGACAACGCAAATTTATGCCGAGCTGAACGACGAAACGGTCAAGCACCAGTACAATAAATATGTCGCGGCGAACTAAGCCGCAGAAAGGGGTAACCATGAAAGTAAATGACATCAAGGCTCTGGACTACCGGACCGACGGCGACCTGCTGACGATCCCGTTTGCGGAAACGTCGGTCGGGGCCGTGCTGGCTCTGGATGCTGCCGTGCTCACGGTCAAGACCGATGCCGGTGATACGGTGGAGGTGTTGGCAGGGTACGCGCTCAAGACGGCCACGGTCGCAGCCGCCGATCCGACCAGTGTCACCGCCGTGTACACCCGTGCGGTGGACGGCACAGCGGCAGCGCTGGACACGATCTCTGCCCGGCTGGTCAAGAGCGAGAAGGAGAACAAGCTGCTCAAGGCGCAGGTCAGCGCCGCGACCGAACGCAGCGATTTTATCGAGGACTGCATCGCTGAAATGGCCGTTCAGGTCTACAACGATGAAGTTTAATATTCTACATTCATTAGAAAGGTTGGTAATTATGATGGCAATGTTTTTCGCACAGAGAGTGATCCTTGGCAAGACAAATTTTGACGAGGTGCCCAAGGCACTCAAGGCCAAGGTAGCGGAGATCCTGCTCGACAGCGGTCTGCCGGAGCTGGTACCGTCCGAGTTCGGCGGCACGAAGGACGGCAAGGAGGGCTAAAATATGCCCGCTGAAGTTATCACAGCGGCGCTCAGTCTGGTCGGAACACTCGTGGGAACGCTCGGCGGTATTGCACTGTCGAGCAATCTCACGAATTACCGCATTGAGCAGCTGGAGAAGAAGGTGGAGAAGCACAACAATCTCATCACGCGCACTTACAAGCTCGAACAGGAGTTTGCCGTGATGGATGAGAAAGTGAAAGTGGCCAACCACCGCATTGACGATTTGGAGGAGATAGAGCATGAAGGTTAATATTCCGGTACGCATGAAAAATCCGTGGTTTTGGGTTGGCGTTGCATCGGTTGCGATTACGGCGATTGGTGTTGACCCGCAGACGTTTACGAGTTGGGCGGCTGTGTGGAACGGTGCTGTTTCGGTGCTGTCTAATCCGGTGCAGCTGTGCACGATGGCGCTTGCTATCCTGTCGGTATTTATTGACCCGACTACGGCAGGCGTGGGAGACAGCAAGACGGCACTCGGCTACGACAGGCCGAACAAGGAGGAGTAAGTATGGATATTCCGTTCTTACAGGCGAATTCGAGCAACTTTTATTCCGGCCGAGGCGGCAACAGTATCAAGTATATTGTCGTACACTATACGGCAGGCAACGGCGATACGGCGATGAACAATGCGCAGTATTTCCACAACAACAGCGGCTTGCAGGCATCGGCGCATTATTTTGTCGATGAGCACAGTGTTGTGCAGTCTGTCCGCGATACAGATGGTGCATGGCACTGCGGCGGTCCGCTGGAAAGCTCGCATCACCCGCTCCACAATATCTGCATGAACCGCAACAGCCTGGGCGTGGAGATGTGCTCGGACAAGGTAAACGGCAAGTATGTCATTACCGCTCAGACGGTAGACCGCACGGTTGAGCTGGTGCGCTGGCTGATGGACAAGTACGGCATCGACGTGGATCATGTTGTGCGCCATTATGATGTCACCGGCAAGGACTGTCCTGAGCCGTGGGTGTATGATGAGGGCCTGTGGCGTAAGTTCAAGGCGCGGCTGACAGCTAAGGACCCGATTGAGGAGGAGATTAAGGCTATGACCGATAAGGAGTTTGCACAGTACATGGATCGCTATCTGGCGGCCAAGGCCAACCAGCAGCCGCATCCGTATGCGGCCGAGGCGTGGTCTAAAGCAAAGGCATCTGGTATTGTAGACGGCGCCAAACCGCAGTGCCCGCTCACCCGTGAGCAGCTCGCAGTGATCCTGCAGCGGCTTGGGTTGATTGGAAAGTAATGCAGTAATAGAGAATCAAACCCCGGTGTTCGATTTGGACACCAGGGTTTTGTTTTGTCATTTTAAACAAAATATGACTTGCTTTCTGTATAACATATACTTTATATAAACTCTATATTGTTATTGACTTTATATAAACTCTATGTTATAATAAGACCATAGAAAAGGGAAGGGAGCAATTAAAATGACTTACAACTTTAAGGGCAGCGAAAAGCAGATCAAGTGGGCAGAGGACATCGCAGCAGAGGCATTTGGCGAGCTGGACGCACTGGATCACAATATTGACAATCTTCCGGGCGTAGAACTGAGCCACGAGGCGGTTGAAGAAGTACGCAAGAGCCTGGTCGATGCATTCGCGCAGCCTCAGATGCAGGATGTACACAATGTGATTGATAAGCGCAATATGCTCTCCGCCCAGAAGATTGAAAAGATGGCGCGTGAAGTTTACCGCGATAACGTAGTTTATGATGCCGAGACGCACACGTTTGTCGCACGTCCGGAAGAAACCGCAGAAGGCGAAACCGAGGATTTTTTGGCTGAAATGCTGAGAATGAAAAGCGAAGTTGTTTGCAGCAAGACCTTTACCGCTAACGATGGCAAGTCTACGGCAACGGCTAAACTGACGATTACATGTGACACTAAGACCGGCGAGGTATTTAACAGCGGTGTAGGCGTAATGACCAGTGGCGGCTGGTTTTACAACACGCAGAATTATGGTCAGGCGCTCGATACCGCGCAGGCAATCGTCGAGCACTGGAACGCAGGTGACTATGAGTGGGAGCCGGAGGGGAAGAGAGTATGAAAAAGATCATTAACGGTAAAGTGTATGACACTACAACCGCCAAGCGATGTTCAGATGTTATTGACATTGGGAGTGTCAATGAATTAGAATACTACAGTCTTACACTCTACAAAAAACGCACTGGAGAGTTCTTCTTAAGCCGCGACGTGTATCGCGGTGACTTGGATAACGGAATTATTCCACTTACTTACGATGACGCGCGTGAGTGGGCGGAGAGCCATCTCGATGCAGATGATTATGAGTCGATTTTTGGCGAAATAACCGAAAATGACCGTGGACAGATACTTAGCTTGTCTATTTCTGCAGCTGCCGCTGAACGCGCTCGACGCGCGGCTGCTCAGCAAGGTTTGAGCCTGTCCGAATATATCGAGGGGTTGATCCCGTGAGCTATAATCTGATCGGCCAACGCTTTGGCCGCCTGCGTGTGGCTGGCTTAGCTCCGCGCGGCGAAAAGTATCCTAAGCAGCAATGGTGGCACTGCGTGTGCGACTGTGGTCGCACGATTGACTTGCCTACGGGGCACTTGACCGATGGCAAATGGAAATCTTGCGGCTGTCTGCAATCGGACAGCCGTAAGGTGGACATTACTGGTGAGCGACGCGGCAGCTTGACCGCGGTACGTCCGACTGATAAAATCAAGCACAAAAGCCATGGCGGCAGCGTTATTTGGGTGTGGCGATGTGACTGCGGAAAAGAAATTGAGGCACCAGCGTCAAGCGTAGGGCCCAATGGCCGAACGAGCTGCGGATGCATGAGGAAAACGCTTAATGAAGCACAAGCAGCGGAAATGCGACGGAGAGCCGAACCTCTATTTGTCGAGGGAACGAATCTGGCGCGGCTTGAAATCCGGACCCCTAAAAACAACACCTCAGGGGTTAAAGGCGTTTGCTGGCATAAACGCATGGGCAAATGGCATGCGACAATCGGATTTAAGGGAGTGCGGTATAGCCTCGGATATTATGATCGCCTCGAAGACGCTGCAGTTGCTCGAAAAGCAGCAGAAGATAAAATGTTTAAACCTATGCTTGAGGATTATAAGCAGACGGATGACGTATTGTTTGCAGGCGAGCCGTGAGATTGATATGATAGCATGATACCGCAGAGATCATCTCTGCGGTATCTCTTCATTTTCGGGCAGTGTGCGGTATTGTGTACGTTTGCTGAGTAATCTCTGCACATGGTTGTAACACGTATATATATGGCAACGCGCATGCATAATAACTCCTTTGAATTACATGTAGGAAAGATGTAGGAAAATAAGAAAAATAAACATCGAAAAATGACGATATATCTAACAAAATCGGCATTTTCTATAACCGCTTGACGTGCGGAAGGTCAGCGGTTCGAACCCGTTAATGTCCACCACCAAGCTACTCATTTTGAGTGGCTTTTTCTTTTGTCTGCACAAAAGCAGCTGAGACCCCACATCTCAGCTGCTTCTATTTTCGTCCCACATTTTGCTTTTACTCTCTGTGCTGCTGCTATCCTTCGGCAGCTGCCTTTTATTGCTCGGTCTCGCGGATATATTTGAAAACCGAGTGCTCCAGATAAAATTGCACGTCACCTTCTGTCAGCTCATACGGCTTGTGGCCGTCAATGCACAGCCAGTATCGTCCGTCCGCACTTTGCTTGAGATAGGCATTCTCGTCGTTAAAATAGACGGTCGAGCTGCTGTCAGGCTCGGCCGGCGGCTCGAATGCCGGCTGCGGCAGCACCACATACGACAGTGCCAGCAGGACGGCAAAGCTGCCGATGAGTACGGCGCTTGCGGTTCGGCCGTTAGGCTGCTCTGCGCAGGCGAGCACGGCGGTGAATCGCTCCCGCATGGCCTTGTCCGCCTCGGCGCGAAACAGGGCCGTGGACGGCTGCGGTACCGGCTGCTGTGTGCCGCCTTGCTTCATCGCGGAGAGGATGGCGCGCAGATAGGCTGTGCGTTCCTGCGCATTCAGCGTCTGTGCAATCGCACGGTCGCATTTAAGCTCGAGCGTCTGTTCCAAATCCTTCTGCAGCAGGTATACGACCGGATTCCACCAGAAAATGATGCAGTACAGCGTTACGAGCAGCTTGACAGCCGTATCATGGTTGAGAAAATGCGTGTACTCGTGCAGCAGAATGTAATGCAGCTCGGCATCTGTGTACGTCTTGTCCGGCAGAATGATATATCGGCGCAGCACACCTACGCCAAAGGCGGATTCGATATTCGCGGCTGTACGTCCGCGAACTTTGATGGTGCGGCCGGTCTGACGCCGGATCTCACTCAGCAGGGAAGCCGTGCGGCTGTCCCATGGCCTGGCTTGCCGCGCAGCGCGGATGGCTTTGCGATATTGCAGCGCGTAACGAATCAGCAGAAAAACTGTGCCGAACAGCCAGATTGCACACAAAAGCAGTCCGACCGGCAGGTGTGTGACCGGCTCGGGCTTGCGCGTCAGAAAGCTGTAGATGCGCGGATACACGACGCTGTCGCTCACAATCACTGTGTACGGAAACTCGAGCGGCAGCAGCAGGCGCGCGGCGCAGAACAGGTAAAGCAGCACCATAGTCAGCACGCCGAAATGCGGCCGGAAGCGTGTGTGCCGCACAAGATAGATTACAATGATCAACAAACTGCTCCACAAAAGTGCAGATATAAAGGAAAACAGGGTTATTTGCATATTATTTATCTTCTTTGTTCTGCAGCGCAGCTTCGTACTGATCGACCATTTTTTCCAGCTCGGCAATCAGCTTTTCTTCCTGCTCGGATTCGTTTGATTTGGCAGGTTTTTTGAACAGCGCTACGGCGATTCGGGCAAACAGTGCCTGATTCACGCCTTGCTCCTCGAGCATGTTCGCCAGAAATTCGTCCTTGGTGTAGCAGGGGACGAACTGCCGCGACTGATAGCGTCCGTTCTGCAGCAGACCGCTGACCTGCACCATGCCTTTTTTGACAAGCTGACCGAGCAGTTTGTCGATATAATTGGTGTTCCAGCTGGCTTCCGTAACTTTTTCGGCAAGCTGCAGCGTTGTGAGCGGACGGTTTTCCCGCCATAAGGTGTCCATCAGAATTTCCTCGGAGTTGGACAGCTTGAAGCGCTTCATTGGCCTCACCTCTGTTTTGATAATCACCTATAAGGTGTTTGTTATAAGATAAGAATAACCACCTTTAAGGTGGTTGTCAATATCTTGATGGAAATTTGTAGGAATATCTGAAACTGGACATGATAAATTGTGAGAAGTGACAACACATTTTCGGACGCCAGGGGGAGAGGCACACCTTTCGGTGTGCCTCATTTCATTTTCCGCAGATATTCTTTTTGCAGGCGCTGACGGGGTACCACGCACATCCGCGACAAATATCCTCCAGTATGGCTGGGGTCATTTGTGTGTCGATAGCACGGATCAAGTCCTGATAAACATACTCGCCCTCGTGCAGATCAAAGTATTCGACCGTCTTTCGGTCAAAGCGGGAGACCTTTTCCTGTGCTTCGCACAGGTTGTCAGCGGTGTGGTGCGGGCAGTGCGCGCACAGAGAATCCGAACCAAAGACAAGCCGAATTCGGGTTCCCGGTACATTTCTCAGAGAATGCACAATCGCACTCATATTTTGCACAAATTCTGTGCTATAGCCCTTGCCGGAGTAGCCTTGTGTGCAAAGCAGATGATGCGGGCGCAGCCGGATCATGCCTTGAGCCCCGGGATGCGCTTGCGAACGAGAAAGCCGATCACGGTTGCAAGAACAGCCTTGATGACAGCGGTCGGGATGAACGGCAGCACGCATGCGGTCACGCCTGCGGCGATCGAGCTGTTCATGAGTACGCAGAACATCGCCGTGCCAACAACGTAGTTGGCAATTGTGCCGATGATCAGTGCGAGTACATACGCGCCGCGGAATGCATGACGGTGGTCAGCGCCCCAGCCGATGATAAACGCCATCAGCGGAAAGGAGATCAGAAAACCGCCGGTAGGACCGATAAACTTGTCAAAACCGCCGGAAAAGTTCGCAAGCACCGGTACGCCGACGGCACCGAGCAGCAGATAAATTACGCTTGAAACCGTGCTCAGCTTGGCGCCGAGTACGACAGCCGCCAGCGTAATCGCAAACGTCTGCATGGTCATCGGTACGCCGCCGGGCATCGGAATGGAAATCTGCGCCATGATCGCGATGACCGCCGCGAACAGTCCGGAATAGCAGATGTCGCGCACGGAAAACGCGCTGCGCTGTGCGGGCTTGCTGGAAATGTCACTCATTGGGAGTTCCTCCTCGTTGTTTTGCTTATTGCATTAAACCACAGATTTACTGCAATGTCAACTGATTTTGGGAAAATGGTTGACGGTATGCGGAAAAAAGAAACAGCCGTTCCGTGCATTGGCACAGAACGGCTGTTTGCTCAACTCGCAGAGCGCTCCCAGCGGGCGAAAATGCGGTGGAGGATCAGGCAGAACAGCAGCGCGAACACCACACCGAACATATTCTGCGCGACACGCAGACCGACCGCGCTTTTGAGTCCGTACGCGCTGGTTGCAATAGCGAGCGCACCGAACGTATTGAACACAGCCTGCCAGCCGTATTTCGCGGAAAAACCGACACCGATGCCGCCAATCACGCCGATATAGGCGTAAATCGAGGACGGAAGCAGAAAATACAACACTAAAAAGCAGCAAACACCTGCGATATTTCCGATGATACGCCAACGAACGCGGTAGCGCATATCGTCCATCGCGGGAAGGATTGCGCTCATGGCGGCAATGCCCGCCCACATCGCACGCGGCATGCCGCTCAGCTCTGCGAGGAAAAGCACGAGCGGAACGCAGATGATCTGGCAAAGCTGCCATTTGGAGCGCGGATGGCGCAGATCGAAAGCAGGAAGGATGTCTCCTGCACAGAGCTCATAGGCATTGCCGCGATGGTTGCCGTAGAATACCGCGCAGACCAGAAGCGCACCGACAGCAAGTCCAAACAGGCGCATTTGATAGGCGTGCCCGCTCACATCATAACCATACAGCAGCAGATAGCCGAGCACGAGTGTGGATTGATTGAACATTCTCGGCTCGTGGCAGCCGAACAGAATGAGCAGAGCAATCGAAGCAGCATTGATGAACAATCCGCCGACCGGGCCGGCCAGATTGGCTGCATGCGGTCCGACGGCCATAATGCCGAAAAATCCGGCGAGCAGCAGCGTGGACTGTCCTGTGCGAATGCACAGATGTGCGCTGCGGAATACGAGCAGATACAGCAGCACGACTACGCCGACAATACTGTTGTCCGCGCCGAAGCCCAGACTGTAAAGTGAAACAAAAATAAAGCAGAATGCGACGGTTATCGCAATTTTGGTCAAGTACACGGCAATATGGTACAGCTTTTCGCGCTGTGACGCACTCTCGCGGATGATTTTCTTTGAGCCTGCCTGATTGACCTGTAATTCCTGATAAAATGTCATGAAATTCCTTTCCAATCGGTGAAAATGAGTAACTATATAACTATATCACCATCGAGAAGGAATTTCAACTGTTTTTTTCAAAATCGAACAACAGGCCGGATATACTTCCAGAAACGTACACAATCGTGCACAAAATAGAACACACGACCGGGTGCGATATCCAGACAGCAGCCGGCGGCCGCTCGGCTCGTTCACGAACGCCATCTGCTGCTCGGCTTCGGGGACAAGCTGCCGCAGAAGCGCGCTGACCGTTTCTAAATCCGCTCCGGGAATGCGAGCCTGCTTTTATAAAATCCCAGTAACCGATGCTCTCGTAGTTGCGAATGTGTGCGAAACCTGCGACTGCGAACAGTCAAGCAGCCTCGCTAAATGCGCGAGTGTCAGCGTTTCGCCCTCACGCGCACGGATACAGCGGTCAATCTCAGCGATCAGCCGCAGAACATTGTCGTGCCAGTTTTGCATGAAAATCCCTCCTTGTCCCTGCATTATACAGGAAAATGAGCTGTGCCGCTTGATCTGACCTGCAAAAAAAGAAAAACCGACGTAAAAACGCCGGTTTTCGATCTTATCCGTTCTTCTTGATGGCATTGATGAGCTGCTCGGCCTGCGGAGCGCCGTGCTTCTTGGCCTGCTCGGCCCAGTAGAGCGCCTCGCGCGCATTATGCGGCGTGCCTTCGCCGCGTGCGTACAGGATGGCGGTGTTCATCATGCACGCTGCGTTGCCGCCCTGAGCGGCCTTGAGAAAATACTGGAAGGCGAAGGCCGCATCCTGCGGAACGCCGGTACCGGTGCTGTACAGCCATGCCAGACGACCCATTGCCAGTACGTTGCCGCGGTTTGCGGCAATCTGGTACCAGCGGACAGCCTCATCCATGTCCTTCTCCAAGCCGCGGTCGCCTGTCTCGATCAGGCTGGCGATCAGTGCCGCAGCCTCCGGATGACCGTATTCAGCGGCCTTGCGGTACCAGGTGAGCGCGGTCTGCTGATTCTTTTTCACGCCAACGCCCTTGTCATGGTAGCACGCCAGATTGAACATAGCAACCGGATCGTTTTGCTCAGCCGCCTTTTTTGTCCATTCAAAGGCATTCTCAGCATTCTTTTCCACGCCCTGTCCGCGCTCATACAGCGAGCCGAGCGCACGCTGCGCCGGTGCGCAGCCGTCCTCCGCAAGAGCCAGCCACTGACCGGCTGCTTCGGCAAAATTGCCTGCCTTATATGCGTCCAGAGCCTGCTCGAACGCCTGTTCAATGCTCTGCTGATTTTCCTTGTTCGCTTCCATTGTTTACTCCTCCAGACAGTACCGCCTCCGAAATATGCGGTATGCAGATATCTTATTCTATCATACCGCACGTCGAAAGTCTACGAAAAAGCGAAAGAAATAGCATGGCACAACCGTATCTTGACAAAAATGTGAAATGTGTGCGAATGGACTTGCGCTTTGCGCTGAAAAAACGTAAACTGGAAATAGAATTTCTTAATTATTCATCAGGGTATAGATTGTAAAACAACGGCACTCTATCAGATAAAAGGAGAATGTCAAATGGGACTTATCAAAGCAGCAGCAGGCGCGGGCGGCGGTGTGCTGGCTGACCAGTGGAAGGAATATTTTTACTGTGATGCGATAAACGCGGACGTGCTCGCGGTCAAGGGCCGCAAAAAGGTCACCAGGCGGTCGAGCAACACCAAGGGCGACGAGGATATCATCACGAGCGGCTCGGTCATCGCGGTGGCGGACGGACAGGCGATGATGATCGTCGATCAGGGCAAGGTCGTGGAAGCCGCGTTCGAGCCGGGTGAGTTCGTCTACGATTCGTCCGCCGAGCCGACTATTTTCGCCGGTTCGTTCGGTGACAGCGTGTGCAAAATGTTCGCCAACATGGCCAAGCGCTTCACGTTCGGCGGAGAAGCGCCGCGCACGCAGCGCGTCTACTATTTCAACACCAAGGAGCTGACCGGCAACAAGTACGGAACCGCGTCTCCGGTGCCGTTCCGCGTGCTCGATGAGCGGGCGGGCATCGACATGGACATTGGTCTGCGGTGCTTCGGCGAGTACAGCTACAAGATTGTCAATCCCATGCTGTTCTATACCAACGTGTGCGGCAACATGGCAGAGGAATATCGCCGGGAAAATCTGGACAGCCAGCTCAAAAGCGAGCTGTTGACCGCGCTGCAGCCCGCCTTTGCGCGCATTGGTGCAAACGGTGTGCGCTACTCGGCGCTGCCCGCGCATACGATGGAGATTGCGGACGCGCTCAACGAACAGCTTTCGTCCAAGTGGCGTGAGCTGCGCGGCATCGAGATCGTGTCGTTCGGCGTCAACTCGGTCAAGGCAGACGAGGAGGACGAAAAGACCATCAAGGAAATGCAGCGCGAGGCTGCCTACCGTGATCCGACCCGTGCGGCAGGCTCGCTCGTGCACGCGCAGGCCGAGGCGATGAAGTCTGCGGCAGCGAATGCGAACGCAGGTCCGGCGATGGCGTTCATGGGTATGAATATGGCCGGTCAGGCAGGCGGCGCCAGCGTGCAGAATCTGTACGCAATGGGTCAGCAGCAGGCGCAGGCGGCAGGCGAGTGGACGTGCTCGTGCGGACAGACCGGCAACACCGGAAAATTCTGCATGGGCTGCGGAAGGCCCCGACCTGAGCAGAGCAGCTGGAAATGCGTTTGCGGTACGGTCAATACCGGCAAATTCTGTTCCGAGTGCGGAAAACCCCGACCGGAGAATACGACCTGGACGTGCTCGTGCGGCGCAGTGAATCAGGGAAAGTTTTGCTCGGAGTGCGGCAAGGCGAAACCTAATATGTAACTAATATGTAAAATGATAGACGATTCAATGTATATCGTAGGGTGAGGGCAACCTGCCCTACGGATTCACTTCAAAAATAAAAAGTGATGGTGAAGAAATGTCAGACAAAGCAACAAACTACCAATGCCCGTCCTGTACGGGACCGCTGCACTACGACGGCGCCGCGGGACGGCTGCAATGCGACTACTGCGGCTCGTCATTTGACCCGGCAGAGATCGAAAAGCTGTACGCCGAAAAGGAACAGCAGGCCGCGTCTCAGCCGGAGACGGGGAGCGACACCGGCGAATGGCAGTCCTCCGCAGATGAGGACTGGGGCACGGATGCGGATAAGATGCGCGTATACAGCTGTCCGTCCTGCGGTGCGCAGCTGATCTGCGAGGAGACCACGGCGGCGACCTCGTGCCCGTACTGCGGCAACCCGACCGTCATTCCCGAGCAGTTCAGCGGCATTCTCAAGCCGGACTACATACTGCCGTTCAAGCTGAGCAAGGAGGATGCGGTTTCCGCGCTCAAGCAGCATTACAAGGGAAAGCTGCTGCTGCCCAAGCTGTTCCGCGATAATAACCATATCGAGGAGCTGCGCGGCATTTATGTGCCGTTCTGGCTGTTTGACGGCGAAGCCGAAGGCAGCGCGAATTACATGGCAACGACCACGCGCGTGTTCCGTCACGGAGACACGGAAATCACCGAGACCAGCTTTTACGAGGTGCAGCGCGCGGGCACGCTGCCGTTCAGCCGCGTGCCGGTGGATGCATCGCGCAAGATGCCGGATGATTATATGGATTCCATCGAGCCGTTTGATTATGCCGGCCTGAAGCCGTTTTCGACCGCCTATCTGCCCGGATTTTTCGCGGATAAGTTCGATGTTTCCATCGAGGAGAGCAGCAGCCGTGCGGACAAGCGCTGTCGGCAGTCGCTGTCGGATGCGCTGCAGGGAACCGCGCGAAACGGCCGTCCGTATACCTCGGTCACGCCGACCGGCGAGGACATTCACCTCAAACGCACCGGCGTGCATTACGCGCTGCTGCCGGTCTGGATGCTGAATACCCGCTGGAACGGCAAGAATTACATGTTTGCGATGAACGGTCAGACCGGACGCATGGTCGGTGACCTGCCGGTGGACAGAAAGCGGTTCTGGGGTCTGTTTGCCGCCGTTGCCGCGCCTATGACTGCGGTGCTGACGGCGCTGCTGTATTTTCTGTAAGGAGGCGGCGTAGATGAAAAACAAGAGAAAACTGCGTCTGGCTGCGCTCTTGGCAGTGCTTTTGCTGCTGTTTCCGGCCTTTGCGGTTGAGGACGATATAACGGATGAGAGCGACACCTCGACCACCCAGACAGAGGAAACTGACCAGACCGCACCGCTCGGCGGTACGGATTCCATTGACTCGTCGGCAGACAAGCCGCGCGTGTTCGACTATGAAGAGGTGCTGACGCAGACCCAGATTGACACGCTCGAGGAAAAGACCAGGGCGATCGCGGAGAAGTACAGCATCGGCGTCGGCATCATCACGATTGACGACTACACGCCGTACGGCGACGGCGCTTACGACGCGGCGGAGCAGCTCTACAACGAGCTTGATCTGGGTGCGAGCGAGGACGGCGACGGCGTGGCGCTGCTCATCAGTCTGGATGACCGCGATTTTGCGACCTATGCGCACGGTGCGAAAGCCGAAGAGATTTTCAGCGATGCGGTCCAGCAGGATTTGGAGCCGTATTTCCTGGATAATTTCGGAAACGACGACTGGTACGGCGGCTTTTCGGACTTCGTTTCCGGCTGTGAGTGGTATCTGCAGCATGTCGCCGAAGGCGGCGAAGCCGGTGTGCCGGTGCATAATGGGGTCGAGATTTCGGACAGTACACAGGAAGACACAGCGGACGATTCGTTTTCGCTCGGCGGTGCATTCGGCCTGTCGCTGCTCATTTCGTGCGTGGCGGCGCTGATCGTGTGCATGGTGTTCCGTTCGCAGATGAAATCCGTGCGTACACAGACAACCGCAAACCAGTATGTGGGAAATGACGGTCTCAATCTGACGCTCAGCCGCGATATTTACCGTTATACCTCGCAGAAGCGGCGGCAGATTCCGCGGAATGACAATAATAACAACTCGACCGGCGGCGGTCACGGCGGAGCCGGATTTTCCGGCAGCATCAGCCATACCAGCAGTTCGGGACATGGGAGAAGCGGTAAATTCTGAATGGAAAATGGAGAATGGACATAGCTGCATTTTCCGTAAACAAAAAGCAAAAGACAGCCGACAGGCTGTCTTTTTTATGCAAAAAACGGAGATAATTCCGCGATTTTCGCAATCGCTTTGGATTCCTCCGGGAAGTCCTTCTGCAGCCTTGCGGCACACCGTCTGCAGAAATCCTTATACAACTCGGGATTTTCCCGCATTTGCTGCTTGAAGCCCCAGATATGGGTAAAATATCCGTTCTGCGCACCGCCGAACAGCGCAGGCAGGTCACTGAGGGCAACCGCGTGCGCGTGCTTTTTCTCGGCGCACATGGCGAGCAGCCGCTGCTCGGCAAACACCATGTAGGTGAGTGTGTCGTCGGCATCCGGTGAGCAGCGCATGAACCGGATGGCGGTGTCCGTGTAGTACCGTCGGAATTCGTCATTGCCGAAATAGGCGAGCGCGGTATTGAACGGCTGTACCGTCCAGTCAAATGAATCAAGCGGGAAGCCTTCGGTTTGGGCGAATGCCGTTTGATCCGGATAGATGGACGGCATAATGTCCTCGCGGTGGATGGCTGCGGTGTCCGGTCTGTCGAGCAGATTGCTGATGGATTTCCAGCAGATGAAATCTGTATCAAGCATCACACACGGCGATGGCACGGCGGAGAGCGCGTACAGCTTGCCGGCCGCCCAGAAGGCTGTGGCGTTTATGTCCTCGGGCATGGTGTCCAACAGGGGATACACGCCGTCATCCCACAAAAAACAAAGCCCGAGCGATTCATAATAACGCTTGGCAGGTGTGTCGCAGATCATGCGGATCGAACCGTTCTCTCTGCGCCACTCGAGCGCGGAAAGCGCGGTCGTGAGCAGTTCAAACGGCTCGATTCGGTATTCCATATGGGGATTGCGGATGAAAAATGGTCTTGTCCAGTTGGAGTGGAACGCCTGCATCAGATCAGCTCCAATCCGTAGCCGCCGACCGGGCACGAGCCGGAACCGAACCGGAACGAACCTGATCCGGAACCGGAATAACTGGTGCGGTAAGAGGTGGTGTACGAGGTCACATACGAGCCGGAGCCTGAGCCGCACGGCACGCAAACGGTCTGTATAACGGTAGTTTCACCGGATGCGGAGACAACGGTTTCCTCACCCGCTGTCGAGGGGACAGCGCCGCCCATGATGGGCACCGGCGGGCGCTCGTCATCGGCCGGATACCAGCCCTCCGGGTAGGGGTCCACCGCGAAAACAGGTGCTGGTGCGGCAGACTGTGCCGGCTCGCTTGCTTCGGGTGCGGTCTCGGGAGCAGGTGCTTCTTCGGTTTTCGGCTGGCAATGCCGCGCATAGCTGGCTTCATCGAACACAACGCCGTCGATCTCGCGGTATTTTTCCGGATTCATTGCCAGAATACCGTTCGGTTTGGACATAACACCACACACCTCTCATTCACTAATATAATTATATATGAACACAGTGAAAACCGCAACGGGGAAAGGGGTAAAATTTTGGCTTTACAATCCGCAGACGGGTTTCGTATAATAAGTAGGGAGAAAACAGATACGGTGTTCCGGTCGGTTTATTATGCTGTATCATGTAAAATATTGCAGGGGCGCGCATTGCGCGTCCGTTTTATCCGGTTGGCACAATATTCATTCTGCGGATTGGATTGAACAATTACCGCAGGGCAAGAGAAGCCACTCTGGAGTGCCTCGCCCTGCGGTAAAAGTTAGATAAATGTCATTTGTATATAGAATGGGAGAAATTATGGACTTTTTATCAGTAGAGCAGTCGGTCTGGCGCCGATTGCAGGAAGAAACGCGCCCAATCGCACTGTATGGCATGGGCGACGGCGCAGACAAGATACTCGCGCAGTTTGACCGTCTGGGCATTCGCGCATCCGCGGTGTTCGCGAGCGACGAATTTGCCCGCGGCAACCTGTTCCACGGGTTCTGCGTGCGCAAGCTGTCGGACACGGTGGCGGAGCTTGGCGAGGATATTGTAATCGTGATTGCGTTCGCCAGCCAGCGGCCGGAGGTGCTGCAGCTGATGTATGCCCTCGAGGACAAATACGACGTGGTGGCGCCGGATGTTCCGGTGGTCGAGGGACCGCTGTTCGATGAGGATTTCGTGCGCGCGCATCAGGACGAGATGCAGCGGGCGTATGATCTTCTGGCGGATGATTTGTCGCGCGAGGTTTTCCTCGATACCGTGCGCTTTAAGCTGTCCGGCAAAATGGAATACCTGCGCCACAGCGAATCCGACAAGGATGAGGTGTTTCATAATCTCCTGCGCCCGACCGCAGAGGAGCACTTCTCCGACCTCGGCGCATACAACGGTGACACCATCCGCGAGCTGCTGCACTACACGGACGGCAAGTTTGCGTCCGTTACCGCACTCGAACCCGATCGCCGCAGCTTCCGCAAGCTGAATGAGTGGGCGAGTGCCAATATCACGGGCGATGTTACGCTCGTGCAGGCGGGCGCGTGGAACGAGGACACGGTCAAATGCTTCACCGATCAGGCAGGCCGCCAGTCCCGCGTAGCGGGGCAGGGCAAAGAGACGCAGATGCGTGCGCTCGACAGCGTGCTGTCCGGCTGCCCGTGCACCTATCTTAAAATGGACGTGGAGGGCGCAGAGCGCGAAGCCATCGCCGGCGCCGAGAAAACCATTCGGCAGTACGCACCCAAGCTGAACATTGCCGCTTACCACCGCAGCGAGGATTTCTTTCAGCTGCCGCTGCTCATCCATGCGCTGCAGCCGAGCTACCGGCTGTATCTGCGTCACCATCCTTATGTTCCGGCGTGGGATACGAATTTGTACGCAATATAAAAAACAGTGGAAATCCCGGTCGGGCCGTTGTATAATAAAGATAGATTACGGCAGGGTGTGACCTGCCGGAGAATTTATACATGAAGGAGATCATAACAATGGGCTGTTTTTACTGTGATGAGCACCATGAGGGCCGCGAAGCAATCATGTTTAAGGTTGGCGACATGAAGGCAGGTACCCTGTACCTGTTCAAGGATCAGGCACACAAGGGCCGCTGCGCACTGGCGCTCAAGAGCCATAAGAAGGAGCTGTGCGAGTGCGACGAGCAGGAGCGCAACGATTACTGTGCAGATCTGGCTGCTGCTTCCGGCGCTATTAAGAAGCTGTGGGGCTGCACCAAGATCAACCTCGGTTCGTTCGGCGACAGCAATCCGCACCTGCATTTCCACATCGTACCGAAGTACGAGGGCGGCTTTGAGTTCGGCGGCAGCTTTGCCATCACCAATCCGGAGCCGGTTATCCTGAAGGACGAGGAGTACAAGGAAATGATCGAGGCTCTGAAGAAAGAGCTGAACCTCTGATTTTTGTTCCTGATACGAGAACAGCATCGAACTTTACGGTTCGGTGCTGTTTTTTTGTCTTATATGATACTTGCGCGCTGCGGGAACGTGCGGTATAATGTACAGTGATTTCGTATTGTATAAACAAAGGAGCAATGCTATGAAACGCTATCTTGCGGCGGCGATGCTGCTGCTTGCGCTGACCGGCTGCGGCAGCACCAGGCTGTACACCGAGAACAGGGATTTTTTCGCAATGGATACCTATATGTCGGTCGATGTGTCGAGCGAAAAGAGCGAAAGCGCGGCAGAGGACATGGCGATTAAGATCGAGCAGCGCGTGAATGCGCTGGATGCGGCGCTGTCCCGCACACAGCAGGCGGGCGACCTGTACAAGCTCAACCACGCGGATGGGCAGCCGACCGAGGTGAGCGAGGACACATACACCGCGCTTGAGAAAGCGCTCGAGTACGCCGAGATGACAAACGGTACGTTTGACCCGACGATGGCGCCGCTGACCGACCTCTGGGGCATCGGCACGGACAATGCGCGTGTGCCCACGCAGAGCGAGATTGATGAAGCGCTGACGCATGTCGGCTATCAGAACGTCAAGCTGCTCGGCAACAATCAGGTGCAGCTGCTGAATGGCGCACAGGTCGATCTGGGCGGTATCGGCAAGGGTTACGCAGGCGACATCGTGCACGAAATGGTGGAGAGCGACACCTCGGATCAGTGGCACGTTCTGGCGCGGCTGAGCGGTAATGTCGAGATGTACGGCGGCAAAACCGCAGACAGCGGCACGGACAACTGGAATATCGGCATTGCCGATCCGGACGACAACACGGACTCGATTGCGGTGGTGTCGCTGGCGGACGGCTCGGTCGTTACTTCGGGCGATTACGAACGCTATTTTGAGCAGGACGGCAAGCGCTACCATCACATTTTCGACCCGAAAACCGGTTATCCGGCGGAGAGCGGTCTGCGCGGCGTGACGGTCATCGACTCGTGCTCGACCAAGGCGGATGCGCTGACAACGGCGCTGTTCGTCATGGGTCTGGACAAGGGCACGGCATTCTGTGAGGCGAATGACATCGCGGCGGTGTTCATCACGGCGGACAAGCAGGTATACACCACGAGCGCACTGGGCGGCTATGTATCGTTCGAGTTCATCGGCGCGGAAAAGGGATATTCCTATGCGGGATAAGCTGAAATTCGGTGATTTTATCATCATCGGCGCGGTGCTGGCGCTGGCCGGTGCGCTGATGGCGGTGCTGGCGCTGCACAGCTCGGGCAGCCAGCTTTACGCCGAGGTGTGGCAGAATGACGAGCTGGTCGAGCGGGTGCGCCTGACCGACTCGACCGACCGTACCATCGAGCTGGACGGGAACACCATCGTCCTGTCGGGCAAAACGGCGCAGATAGCCGCCGCAGACTGCAAGGATCAGGTCTGCGTGCGTACCGGCACGCTCACCCATGCGGGACAGGCTGCGGTTTGTCTGCCGCACCGCGTGGTGCTCAAGCTGGTCGGAGAGAATGACAGCGGCATTGATGCCGTGGTATCGTGAGGAGCGGGAGCATGAGAAAAGCAAAACGATTAACGCGCTGCGGGATGCTGGTGGCGGTGGCTGTCGTGCTCTCGCTGGTCGAGCGCATGTTCCCGCTGGATGCCATCGTGCCCGTGCCCGGCGTAAAATTAGGGCTGGCGAATGTGGTGACGCTGTTTGCGCTCACGCGGCTGGGCGCGAGAGACGCATTCGCCATCGTGGTAACGCGCGTTGCCATTTCCTCGCTGCTGATGGGCAGCGTGTCGGCGTTCCTGTTTTCGCTGTTCGGCGGTCTGCTGTCGCTCATCGTGATGGGAATCCTGCTCAAAGCCGAAGGCAGATTCTGCTCACTGTTCGGCGTGAGCGTAGGCGGCGCTGCGGCGCATAATATCGGGCAGATGGCAGCGGCTGTGATCTGGCTGAAAAACTGGGCCGTGATCGCATATCTGCCGTTCCTGCTCGTGATGAGCGTGCCGCTCGGACTGGTGACGGGACTGACCTGCTCGGTCGTGTTACATCACCTCAAAAAAATTGATTTCGGTGCATAAATTTGAAAAAGCAGTCTCATACTAACGAAAACAGATTAGGAGGGACTGCTATGAAAAAGCTGATCGCCCTGCTGGCGGCGCTGACGATGCTGTTCGTCTGCGGCTGCGGCAGCAACAGCAAGGATAACGGCACAGACAACGGCAATGGCACCAACAATGGCACCAACAATGGCACCAACAACGCTGTTGATGAGCGGCGCGACACCAATACGAATACCGTCGGTGATGACGTCCGCGAAGGCGTGGACGATGCAGGCAATGCCGTCAGAGACGCGGTGGACGATGCCGGCAACGCCATCCGCGATGGCGCAGACGCCGTGACCGGAGATAACAATAACGCGGCGAAGCGGCCGAATACGGCGAACGGTACGAATGCTCCGGCGGAGAATCCGTAAAACAGAAACGGCATGGCGTAAGCTGTGCCGTTTTCCTTTTCTCTTGACACAGAGTGGCCGGGGCACACGAACTGCGTCAGCGTGTTCGCTCCTAACGGGCGGGGCGTTTTTCGCTGAACCTCAGCGGGGAGTGTGCCGCCTGCGGGCGGCAGGAACGTGCGCTGATGCCGCGCGGGCGCATAAGAGGGATGGACACCAAGGTTTCCACCCCTCTTATGAATCTCCCCGTTTCCTCTTAGCACGGCGGAATTTGCAGAGCTGAGACTATAGGGGAACGGCAGAGGATTTTTACTTCCGTGTTTTTCTCGACTTATTCGCAGTGTCAGATACATTACTGCTACACATATCGGCTGCTCTACGCAGGGTGCGGCATAACAGTGCCGCACAATTTGTTAGCGCTTTATGATAGACAGGGCCTGCGAGGATAAATTGTATCAAACGCCTAAAATCGCAGGTGCCGTGCGGTACAACGTGCCAACGGGTTGCGCGACACTGCTATGTCGCGCCTGCGAAAATTAACCCACATGTGTAGCAGTACGCTGTCTGTGAACTGCGAATATGTTGCGAAACAAACGCTGAGGTAACCCGACCGCCGTTCCTTTATTTCGGAGCGGTCGCCGGTCTCCGGTCTGCGTCAGGTTAAGAAACAAAGGGAAACGGGAGTTAAGAGGGTAGAAACCGCAGGTGTCTACCCT
>ERZ773248.1381-NODE-1381-length-20573-cov-3.819622_pt1 | contig 20573 bp, 19 predicted proteins | sample MGYA00580518_ERZ773248 | MGnify/ENA primary metagenome ERZ773248 (study PRJEB29015, sample SAMEA2737762) | human gut metagenome | biome: human gut; feature: human-associated habitat; material: faeces | place: China | collected 2012 ...
GGTTACAGTGTCTGCCGTGGAAGATACCTCTGTGTTGTTTATGAATGTGGGACGTCCTGAATGGGAAACATGCTAACACAACAATCCCCAAATTAACTGGGGCATTGAAGCGGCACACCGTGTTGACAGAAAATGAAGAATATTACAATGCATTGACGCCGGACGAAAAAGATGAGCTTGGAATGTATCTGCAGGCGGCTGAGAATTTCTGGCAGATTACGGTAGATCATCATACCTATGTAACTGGAGGCAATAGCCAGTCGGAACATTTCCACGAGGCGGATAAAATCGGTTATGATGCGACCAAGAGTGAATACGATGCAAGCACTACTTGTGAGACGTGTAATACATATAATATGTTGAAGCTGTCAAAAGCCTTGTATAAAGTGACAGGAGACAAAAAGTATATGGATTATTTTGAGACAACATATATCAATGCAATCCTTCCGGCACAGAATCCAGAGACCGGCACGACCATGTATTTTCAGCCGATGGCTCCAGGATATAACAAAGTATTTAACCGACCGTTTGATGAATTTTGGTGTTGTACGGGAACTGGTATGGAAAATTTTTCAAAATTAGGAGACAATATTTACCAGGTGAATGCAGACGGAGCGTCTGTCCATATGTTCTTTTCTTCTGAGCTGAAGGATGAAGAGCATCATCTGAAATTAAAACAGACCGCTAATATTCCGAATGAAGATATAGTAACCTTCGAAGTGGAATCGGCGGATACTGGGACAGTCCTCAGGTTTCGGAAACCAGACTGGCTGGCAGGTAAAGCAGAGATTAAGGTGAATGGTTCAGCAATCGGACTGGAAGAGGAAAATGGATATTATCTGGTAAGGGATGTAAAAGCAGGGGATAAGATTACGTATCGAATGCCGATGACGATTCAGGCTTATACCATGCCGGACAAAGAAAATCTGGTTGCATTCAAGTATGGCCCGGTAGTCTTAAGTGCGGCATTGGGTACGAATAATATAGAATCTTCGAATCCAAACGGGATCCTGGTAAGAGTGGGAACCTTTGATGCCAATTGCCAGACGGTCATCACAATCGAAAACAGCAGCATTGAAGAATGGCTTGCGGACGTAGCCGACCATGTGGTGAGGATTGAAGACGGTGAGAACGGGCAGATCCAGTTTCGGCTAAAGAATGTTGATTCAGAGTCGGAAGCTTTGATCTACTCACCGCATTACATGCGCTATCAGGAACGCTACGGTATCTATATGTATATGGAAGAACCAGATTCTGAGGCTTCCCAGGACAGAATTCTTGCGAATAAGGAAGCAATCAGAGAAGAAGAGATGAGCACGGACTATCTAAATAATTTTGACGATCTGGATGCATAAATAAAATTTTAACACCAAATCTTGAACTTAATGATGTTTTTTCTTGTTTAGCATCATTTACATTAACCTCATCCTGATCTTGACGATCACCCCATGTTTGTTTTACTAAATGACGGCGATTACTTGTTGCAGAAAGGGCTACCGCGACGCACAGAAAGACGGATGGTTTAGTTATGAACTCAGGATAGATCCGGATGCAGAGCATAACTATCTGAATTGTACATTTTATTCTGGGGACAGAGGCAGAAAATTCGATATCCTGATTAATGGAGAAAAAGCAGAAACCTATGATTTTTCTGACGCGCCATCTGAGAATACATTCTTTGTACATCGGATTGAGTTATCAAAAGAGCAGATTGCACAGGCAAAGGAAGGCAAAATTACGGTGAGATTCCAGTCACAGCCGGAATATAACAGCTACGTAGGTGGCTTGTTTGGAATCAGTACGTCTACCTCGGCGGCTTATGATACGGATGCAAGTTTAAAGGCGCTGATATTTGATCAGGGGACCTTGACAGAAGAATTTGACCCTGATAGAACTGAGTATGTGTTAGAAGTGTCCAAAGATATGGAGTCGGTGAAAATGCTTGCAACGCCAAAGATGGAAAGCGGATTGGTCTATGTGGATAATATCCTGATTGATGACAAACATCAAAGGACAATTGCCTTGACAGGAGATGAGACGATCGTAACATTGAATGTAAAAGCACAGGATCATGTGACCAGCAAAAAATATGAGATAACCATTCGAAAGACGGATGCACCGGTGCTCGATAAGACGGCTTTGCTCAATAAGATTGAAGAAGCAAAACAGATCAGGGCAGATGGATATACAGAAGAAAGTTACGCCGTATTGCAGGAAGCAATTAAGCAGGCAGAGAAGGCAGTCGGAGAAGTGCAGACGAAAGAAGAGGTTGATGCAGCTGTAAAAGCGCTGCAGGAAGCTATTGACGGATTGGAGAAAGAAGACTCTGATGCAGGAAAGCCGGACACGGGAGAGTCTGGAACAGGGAACTCGGGTATAGGAACTTCGGATCAAGGAAGTGAAGGTGAAAAAACCTCTTCCAATGTCAGCGTGAAAACAGGAGATACCACATCAGTTCTTATCGTGGTTATCAGCATGGCGTTAGCAGCCGGAGCAATGCTTGGAGTGGTAAGAAGAAAGACACAAAAAAGAAAATAGAGATATCCAATAAGAGAAAAGGTGCTCTAAGAAGAGTACCTTTTTTCTGTGTGTGCAGAGCATGGCACTAATCTTGCTGGTGGAAGTCTATCCATGAGTATTTACCGCTACGTACAGAAACTTGAACAGGCGATTAGGCGGGTAAGATTGCACAACAAACTAAAGCCCGAATGGTAAGCGTAAACAGAAATTGAAAAAATAGTTTAATCTAAAGCAACATTGGAAAGAAATATTTACACTTATGATGAGGAAGAAAAGTGGTAGTTGCCAGAGCCGGGGACATTGATGAGTGCAAAGGTATATAGAGATAAAAAGATATTCTTAGAATAGTGTTTTATATATAGTTGAGACTGAGCATTCAAATTCTTTTAAACCCATAATTTAATAGTTGTTTAGAAGTGTTGCACAAAGAAAATTTGGCAAATATAATTGACAATAAAACTTGGCATTGATGTAATAATACCAACAAAACTTGTCAATGTGATATGGAGGTACGATTATGAATCGGGATGAGATTTTGAAAATGGCACAGAAAGAAAATCCAAAGAATGATGAGCGGGAATTATTTATCCAAACGAAAGGATATAGCTATGGAATGATTGCATCATCTGTGATGTTTGTGTTTCTGGCGTTGGTTAAAACTTTTAGAGGGGAAGCAATCTATGATATTCTTGCGATGTATGAAGTATCAATGATCGCATTATATATATACAAATATAAAATGGAGAAGAAAAAGATTGATTTGTTTTGTGCTATATGTTGGGGAATTGCAACTGTTATAAATTTGTATCTCTTTATTTGGAGGCGATAGTATGGACGACAAACTGATACTAAAAAACCGTTTAAAGGATGCCAGAGCTGAGATGAAATTATCTCAAACAGAACTTGCGAAGTTAGTTGGGGTGTCACGAAATACAATAAGTTCCATTGAAACAGGGCAATTTAATCCTACAGCCAAATTAGCGTTACTGTTATGTGTTGCTTTAGAAAAAAAGTTTGAGGAACTATTTTATTTTTAAGTTTATCTATGCAGTAATTTATAGAATCTAAAGAACAGTTTGTTTGATGAAGGGATTTCGTTAAAACAGACTGTAAGTTTTTATCTGAACTCGCTGAACGGGTACAATTACAAAAAATCTCGCCTATGATGCTTCTGGTAGAGCGTGATAGTGCTTTCAGAGAAAAACCTACGTTAAACATCGTTAAGTCTTTGTAAACTGTATTGAAATGCAACAAAAAATTGATAATAATAGGCTCGTAATGAGTAGGAGAAAGAGCTGAAAAGGAGAAAAGACAGTGAGAAAAAGATTAAAAACAAAAATGCAGTTATCGTTGGCAGCAGTAACGATGGTTTCTATGATTGGAAGTACGCAGGTACAGGCATTTGGAGAATATGGACAGGGAGATGGAACAGACAAGTTAAACAGTGGACTTACAGCGACACAAGAGTATCAGAAGTGGTACGACACAAAATGGAATCATCAGGAAAGCGGAGAGATGGATTCCGGGAAAATAGTGTTAACACCGGGAAAAGATGAAAAAGATCTGAATTTTGCATGGTATTCTGAAGAAAAGGGAACTCCGCAGGTTCGTATTTCAACGAATCAAGATATGAGTCAGGCGAAAACTGTTACGGGAACAGTGCAGGCGATTGAGAAGACGAATTCATTCAAACCATATACAGCAAGCAATAAAGTATCGTTGGAGGATTATTTACAGGAAAACACAACTTACTATTATCAGTATTCCATAGATGGACAAAACTGGAGTGATGTAAGCGAATATCGTACGCATTCATTTACAGAATACCAGGCGGTACTGGTGGGAGATCCTCAGATTGGGGCATCTGGAAGTAATGGTCAGGGGACAGAAGATGACACAGATATCGCAGTGAATACTTATGCGTGGAACCAAACTTTGAATCAGGCATTAGGAGAAAATGGAATTGCTCAAAATGCAAGTTTTATTTTATCAGCAGGAGATCAGATTGATTATTCGGACGATAATTATACTATTCGAGAACAGGAATATGCGGGATATTTATATCCGGAAGTTTTGAGAAATGTACCGGTTGCGACCACAATTGGAAATCATGAATCAAAGGGTGATGATTACAGCTATCATTATAATAATCCAAACGCATCAGAGCTTGGAAGCACAGAGTCGGGAGGGGATTACTACTATAGCTACGGCGATGCGCTCTATATTGTGTTAAACAGCAATAATCGTAATGTAGAAGAACACCGCAAGCTTATGCAGCAGGCAGAGGAAAGCCACAAGGATGCCAAGTGGAAGATTGTGATGTTCCATCATGATATTTATGGCGCCGGTTCTCCACACTCTGATGTAGATGGAGCAAATTTAAGGATTTTATTTGCACCGCTGATGGATGAGTTTGATGTAGATGTCTGTCTGACAGGACACGATCATTCTTATGCACGTACCTATCAAATTTTAGATGGAAAAGTAATTGATACAGAAGGTGTGGGAGAAGGAGCAAGCAATGCAGTGAATCCGGAGGGAACATTATACATCGCTGCAGGTTCTGCAACGGGAAGTAAATTCTATACGCTGAATACAACAAAACAGTACTATCTTGCAGAACGTTCCAACACACCAATTCCAACATTTTCAACAATCGATGTTTCGGCAGACGAATTGACGATCAAAACGTATGATTATGACGGAAACAAGTATGCAAACGATGTAACGATCCAGAAAAATGATGGAGCAACATCTATCATAGAAGAAAAAAATGAAGTAGAAAGTATAGATGCGGATACGATAACAAGTGGTTCCAAGACGAGACTTGAAGATGCAGTAAATGCGGTAAATTCTGTGTTGGACAGCAGAGATGACAGTAAAGCAATCGGGGAATTGACTCAAAAATTCAATACTGCAGAAGATCCGGTAAACTATTATGCATATGCACAGAATGGATATGGAGATACATCAAACAGTAAGGTGCTGAAAAAAGGATATTCTACGTTGTTAGACAAGACTCTATATGAAAATGATACAAATTCTTCTGTGTCAGCAGATACATTTTCTGAGGCATACATAGGTCTTCTTTACGCAAGGAATGAGGTTGTGACAAAAGCAGAGTTTACCGAACTTACAAATCAATTTGCAGAAGCGCAAAAAGAAGCGGCAGGCGTTGTCGTGGGAAATAAAGAGGGCGAGTATGCGCAGGAAACAGTTGTGGCGTTCAAGAAGACGTTAGAAGAACTGAGCGTTCAGGCAGATGAGACGAAAATTACAAAAACGGAATTGACACAGTTAAGCACAAAGTTAGCAGACGCAAGAGAAAGTTTTCGTCAAAGTGCAAATCAGAAAGATCAGACAACAGATTCAGAACATTTGCAGAAACCAGAAAATAATACTTCAAATTCGAATAGCTCCGGAAACCAAGCGGCAGGAAACGGCAACACCAAAAAGCCAAGCAGCACAGTGAAAACCGGAGATGATCAGGCAGTTGGTTATTTGGGAGTTGTAAGTATTGCATCACTGGCAGGTGCATGGCTTCTTAAAAGGAAAAAATAGAGGATATTGTGAAAGATGGTATAGATATGTTTAAAAATTTAAGTAGAAGAGAAAAGTGCCAGCACTTTTTGGTGTGGGGAGCCATTGCTCTGTTTTTGGTATTTTTAATTTTCTTTAATCAGAGTATTGAAAAAAATCAATTGATTGAAGAAAACGGGAATCAATTTGAAAAGGCAGAAGTAGTAGAAATACTTTCGGAGAATCGGAATGAAGATGGGAGTCAGCAGGGAACACAGACGGTTAAAGTGAAGTTAAAGAGCGGAGAATTTAAGGGGGAAGTCGTAGAGGCGACAAATATTGACAGCTATCTTTATGGGGCAGATTGTAAAGTTGGTACTTCTGTTATCGTACAGGTAAGTGAATATGACGGACAGATCAGTGCAAGCATATATAATTATAACCGTACAATGATTTTATTTGCCATGGTTGGAATATTTTTACTTTCGCTGGTTTTGATTGGAAGAAGAAAAGGTGTCACATCTGCGCTGGGGTTGATTTTTACTTTTATCTGTATTTTGTATCTATACCTTCCGATGTTGTATTTGGGAGCTTCCCCATTTTTGAGCGCAGTTTTGGTAACCATTTTGACAACGTTGGTCACGATGTATTTTATAGGCGGTTTTTCAAAGAAAACGTTGTGTTCGATCATCGGCACAGTGGGTGGTGTTGTGATTGCCGGGTGCTTTGCAAATTTATTTGGGAAAATAGGACATATCACGGGATACAATGTAAGTGATATCGAGACGTTATTATACATAGGGCAGAACAGTAAACTTCAGATAGGGGGACTTTTGTTTTCCGGAATTTTAATTGCTTCTTTAGGAGCGGTTATGGATGTAGCGATGTCTATAGCTACTACGATTGAGGAACTTCAGTTTCATAATCCAGGTCTTACAAGACGTCAGTTGTTTAAAAGTGGAATCAAAATCGGTGGCGATATGATGGGAACGATGTCAAATACATTGATTTTAGCATTTACAGGAGGTTCTTTGAGTACACTGATGATTTTCTATGCGTATGATATGCCGTTTTTGCAGATGATCAATTCGTATGAGATGGGAATAGAAATCATGCAGGGAATATCAGGTTCTCTAGGAGTGATTTTGACAGTGCCTTTGGTATCGGCAGTGGCAGCAGTTTATATGGGAAAATCTTAAAAAAGAAAAATACCCAATTTCCTTTTTTTGCATACAGTAATATAAAACGATAAGGTATGTAGAAAAATGAAAGAATATGTAGCAACATCACTGGAAACACATTTATTTTTTGGAAGGATCATGAGAGAGCACGCGCTGTTTCTCCTGGCTGCGTTTCCGGCAGGGGAAATGGGATATAGGAACAAAGCAGACTGGTTCCGTGAGCAATTTGAAAATGCACTGGAGCAGACTGTTCGGCTTGCAGATGGAATGGTAAGTGAAGAGGTCTTGTGTTCCGGAGAGGTATTTACCGAATTTACGGAAATGGCAGAACGGCAGACCAGAAATCTGACAAAGATTCCGATTAACATTCGGATTACGCAGGCGGAAAAGAAACTGCGCGCAGGGTGCAGAACATGTCCAGACAGCAGAATGATACAGCGTGTCCGTCAGTTGAATCAGAATGTGCTGCGATTGATAAATGGATTGATTACATTTAAGGAGAACATTTTGAGGGAGGTTCTTGCGTGCAATTTGTACACTGCGAATTATCTGCTGTTGATCGAACACATTTTGCGGGAGGCAAAACTATACCGGCAGATTGTGACGGCATTGGAGGAAAAAGGCTGCATGCCGTTTCAGGATATGAAAGAGGCAGAGCTGTTCTGGAATCAGATTATGATGGAACACGCACTTTTTATCAGGGGATTGCTGGATCCGACGGAATGTGAACTGATGGAGACAGCAGATCATTTTGCCGGAGATTATTGCCGTCTGTTGGAGGAGGCAAGAAAACAGGATTGCCGCACGATGGACGAAGTGACGAGAAAAACATTGGAGACAACAGAGCAGTATTGTGATTTTAAGGCGGCTGGGGCGGAAGGCATTACAGGCTGTGGTATCCGTTCCGTGATTCTTCCGCTGCTGGCGGACCATGTGCTGCGGGAAGCAAATCATTATCTTCGCATTTTGAAAAATGAGGGGAAAGGCAGGGGATAAACAATGGAATTATGTGAATATCCCTGCCAATGCAGGAGACGTTGTTTTACAATAGAGGCGATACAGATTCCGATTGTATATAATCAATACGGAGATTATGATCCAAACGGACTTTTATATGTGCTGGAAGAAGATTCACAGAGAATACAAGAAGAGGCAATCCGCAGATTTCAGCAGATGCCGCCTCAGCCTTACGAGGAAGTGCAGCCGCTGGTTCTCCGTGTAAATCTCGGGGATACGGTAAAAGTACGGTTCCGTAACCGGTTGAATCGCAGACTGTCTATTCATGTGCAGGGGCTTTCGTATGATGTGATGACATCGGACGGCAGCAGTGTTGGGTTTAATCCGGACAGTACAACAAACAACGAAATTGTCTATACGTGGTATGCAGATACGGAAGGTGTTTTTCTGTTTCATGACATGGCAGATGCCAGAAGCAGTGAGGATGCGACAAATATTCACGGACTCTTCGGAGCAGTGATTGTAGAACCACCTGAAGCAAGATGGTTTCATCCGGAAACGGGAGAAGAAATCCGAAGTGGATTGATGGCGGATATTTACCAGCCCGGGAAACCGGCTTTTCGGGAATATTCGGTGTTTTTCCATGATGAGTTGGAAATTTTAGATAAAGATGGAAAACCTCCGATGGACCATCGAACGGGATTACCATCCTCTACGACAGCGATCAGTTACCGCTCGGAGCCTATGCGAAATCGAATGCCGTTGACCCATGATCCGGCAGACTCAGGAGAGGATATTTCTATGAGTTCCTGGGTATATGGAGATCCGGCGCCTCCGATCCTCCGGGCATATGTGGGAGATCCTGCCAAAATCCGTCTGATTCACGGAGGAATTAAGGAAACACATGTATTCCATCTTCACAATCATCAGTGGAGATTGGAAGGGGAAAATCCGGTCTCTACGATTATCGATTCTATATCAATCAGTCCGCAGGAATGCTATACTTTGGACATTTTGTATGGGGCAGGAAGTCGGAACCGGGTGATTGGAGACGTGATTTTTCATTGCCATTTGTACCCACATTTTCATGAAGGAATGTGGACTTTGTGGAGAATTCATGACCGCTTGGAAGATGGATGTGGAAAACTTCCGGACGGAACCCCGGTGCCTCCTCTTTTGCCGTTAAAGGATCGGGAAGAGCCGCCGAAAAAAGATGACCTTCATCCGGGATATCCGAATTTTATCTGTGGAGAGGCAGGGGAGCCACCGCGTCAGCCGCCTTGCGGGGTGTTGGATGCAGAGGGAAATGTTGTGGTATCTCCCACACCGCTGGAGGAGGCGAATTTTGTTGAAAATGCAGCTCCCGGGGCACTGTATACCGATACCTGTCCGTGTCATACGACCGAGGAATGTGAGAATGTGAAAGTATTTGAAATCGCACTTGTACAGGCGAAAATTACGTACAATCAATACGGCTGGCACGACCCGGAAGGACGGTTTTTTGTTCTAAAAGAAGAATTGGAACATTACGGTGGGCTGGAATCTTATATCCGCATGGTGGAAGAACAAAAAATTCGGGTGGAGCCGTTGGTGATTCGTGCCAATGCGGGGGATTGTATCGAACTGCGTACGACTAATTTACTGCCGGAATTTTTAGAGGCAAATGCATTTCAGCTCAAAACCAGAACCGACATAGTGGGACATCATGTGCATTTGGTGAAATTTGATACGATTACTTCTGATGGTGCGGCAAATGGTTGGAACAATATTGCGGGAGCAAGAAAATACGAAACATTGGTAGAGCGATTTTTTGCAGACGAAGAATTAAGAACCGTATTTTTCCATGATCATTTGTTCGCAAATGCACACCAATTACACGGTATGTTTGGGGCACTGGTGATTGAAGAGGCAGGTGCTACCTTCCACAATATACGAAATGGAGAACCGCTTCGATTTGGAACCCAGGCGGTGATTCAAAGAAGAGACGGCACTTCGTTTCGGGAGTTTGCACTCTTTGTGCATGATTTTGCGTTTCTATTTGATAAAGATGGAAAACCGTTAAATCCGCCGGCGGTTCCCGGCTCACATGATGATCCGGGGGTGATGGGAATTAATTACCGTGCGGAACCAATGCGGGAAAGACTGAAAAGAGGTGATGACCCGGCTTATGTTTTCAGTTCTTTCGTGCATGGTGACCCGGCAACTCCTGTGCTGGAAACGTATCCGGGGGATGAGTTGATGATTCGCCTGATAGATGGGGCTCATGAAGAACAGCATGTATTCAATGTTACCGGAATGTCCTGGCAAAAAGAAGTAGTGGATGAGAAATCTCCGTTGGCGGCATCACAGACACTCGGAGTTTCAGAAGCTTTCAATTTAAACGTCAAAGAACCTTATCAGGCGGGAGACTATCTGTATTATTTCGGTGGAACCGATGATGTATGGCTTGGCCTCTGGGGAATCATTCGGGCATATGATAGATATCAGGAATGCCTAAAGCCCCTTTGTAAAGGAAAAGAGATGATTCTGCCGTTGCCTCCATGCCCGGGGAAGGACGATGTGGTAAGACGTTATGAGGTAGCCGCAGTTCAGACAGAACTGATTTATAACCGATACGGAGATCATGATCCGAATGGACTGATTTTTGTTCCGTTGGAAGATGTAGATTTGGTATTTGCCGGGAAATATACTCCGAAGCCATTGATATTGCGGGCAAATGTCGGAGAGTGGCTGGAGGTTACGCTATATAATGTGCTCAATCCGAATCATCCGGTTCCGTATTTTGATTATCCGCGAGTACCACTTGATTTGAAGCATAAGCCATCGAGCAGGGTTTCGTTAAATCCCCAGTTCCTGCAATATGACCCGATTTGTGATTCGGGAATCAATGTGGGATATAACAACAAAGAACAGACGGTTGGAATCGGTGAGAGTAAGCGATATTTGTGGAAGGCAGACCGAGAGTACGGAGCGTGCATCTTACAGTCTTTCGGAGATATGCGGAATCACAGATATCATGGATTATTCGGTGCGGTCATTGTAGAACCGGCAGGAGCACAATGGTATGAGAATTTCACAAAAAGAAAGAATCCGTTTGCGGAGCAGGCGGTGATAACGGCACCGGGAGTGGAAAGTTTCCGGGAATATGTACTGTTTATTCAGAATGGGATCCGCATTTTGGATGCGAAAGGAAATCTGATCGAGACCGCGGCGGCAGGCAGTGAGGAACCGGTTGACGCGGAAGACACAGGAGAAAAGGGATACAATTACCGATCTGAACGATTTGCAAATCGGCTTGAGAGAGACAAACGGGTGTGGAAGGTGTTCAGCAGCAGAGTACATGGAGATCCGGCAACACCTGTATGGAAGGCATACACCGGAGACCGTGTGATTTTTCGAGCTATGATGCCGGCAGATAAACCGAGAAATGTGTCCCTGACGATTCACGGGCATTTGTGGAGAGAACAGCCAAACGATCCGTTGTCCAGAGAGATTCCGCTTCAAGGGGGAATTAGTGTCGGAAACCGATTTGATATGGAACTGAAAGATGGAGCCGGAGCTCCGGGAGATTATCTATACCGTTCGGGAAGTTTTGGATGGGATGTAGAATCAGGAATGTGGGGCATTTTCCGAGTGATGAAACATACAGTCAGATGCAAATGTAAAGAAATGTGCGGAAGGTTGTTGAAGTGTTTAAAGTAAAAATGATGCCGGCAAGTTTGTGTGTGAAAAAAGGGGTGCCAAGTATTTTTGTTGGCAACCCTTTTTTTACAAAGAAGGCGAGGAGAAATCCTTCACCACGTTGATAAATTTTTTCACATCTTCCGGCGCATTTAGGCTATAAAGTATCCCATAGGGAATGCTGTATTCCCAATTTACCGGGATAGAGATGAGTCCGGGATGAACTTCTTGCCAGCACTCGATAGTCAGCAGCACATTTTTGGTCTCCGCACACCGGTTGAATACAGAAAGATCATAAAAGTGAGGGGTATCCTCAATACGAATCTGAGGATGGTTCTTTTCTAAATCATTTCGCATAAAATCATTGATGCCGGAGTCACCCCTGCTGACCATCATTAAGGTTTCTCCATACAGATCTTATCAAACATTACAGAGTGGATAAGATGCAGCAAGTTCAAATTATTGAAAAAGAGCGTGTCGGCAGAGAGCGGTTCCAGAAATTTGATTTGGCTGAATTTGCAAAGAAAACATTTGGGATGTACGGAGGGCAAGATGTTGAGGTAACTTTAACTTGTTGTAATGAATTAGCTGGTGTGATTATAGATCGTTTTGGTAAGGAAACGATACTGATTCCGGTCGATGAAGAGCATTTTCGGGTACATATATTGGTGGCGGTGAGTCGGCAGTTTTTTGGATGGCTGACCGGTATTGGCAAGGAAATGAAAATTGAATCTCCAAAATTTGTGAGAGAAGAATACAGAAAATATCTGCAGGAAATTTTGCAGAATTATTAGAATGCGTAGGTGTACAGATTTTTGTACACCTTATTTTTTATTATAGAGGTATTCAAAGGAGCGATTTTTTAGGAGGGATATCTATGAAGGAAAAGTACATTACAATTGTTGGATTTAATCACTATTATGGAGTTGCACCATTTAAGATTGGGAAGAAGATTAAATGTGTCAAAGAGCCAAATAATCCATATGATGGAGAAGCAATTAAAGCTACAATGAAGCAGATAGGAACAATCGGTTATGTTGCAAATTCTCCATATACGGTTGCAACCGGAACGAAAAGCGCGGGAGGAATCGCACATAAGGTGAAAAAGAAATTTACAGTAGAGGTGATGTTTATTACAAGTTCGAAAGTGATCTGTAAAGTGGTAGACGGGTTCAAAGAAAAGAAAGGATTGGAGTTGTCGGAGAAGGAGGCAAGAACACCAGAAGATTGTGAATTGGCTAAATAATGGAAGATGTTACATCTCATGTTGTGGTTTATTATTTAATACATGCATTCAAAAATGAATGTATTTCAAAACAACTTTTGTTGATGTTGAATATCTAGATTATACTTAATAAAAATCATTATTGCAATAAAAGAACAAATGATTTTAAATTATTTTACAAAATATAAAAAGTGATAAGTTATTCTAAAATAAATGTTGACATTGTATTGTTTGCGAGATATGATGGTTATATCAAATGGAGGTGAGGAAATGGATACAAACAATAAGAAAGTGTATGAACTGAGAATCAAGGTGTATATCATCAAAGATATCCCATTACCAGAAATTTTGGCAAAAGAAGCGGAATATATAGATTCCGCTCTTGCACAAAGTGAAAAATGGCTGGAATACCATGAAACAAACCGATTTAAAAATTATTGTTTCGGAGGTCTGTATCCAATTGAGAAAGAGGGTGTTTATAAGAAGGACAACATATATACAGTCACAGTAAGAACAGTAGATTCAAATCTTGCTCAATATTTTTCAAAAATATTGCGAAATCACTACACCGATTCGATGAAAGGTCTGACTGTGGAAAATCGTGTGTTGCCGAGGAAAGTGATTGGTGAGATCTATTCTTTAACCCCTGTGATCCAGAAATCCGACGGATATTGGAAGAATCAGATGTCTTTAGAAGAATTTGAGCGGCGGTTGTTTGACAATGCAGTCAAGAAGTATAATCAGTATACAGGCAAGAAAATAGATGAGGATTTTCAGCTATATACGAATATTACATTTCTAAATAGGAAACCAATTGCCAATCAGTACAAAGGAATTCAACTGTTGGGAGACAAGGTGAATTTGAAGATAGCAGATAATGCACAGGCACAGGAATTGGCGTATTTCTTGCTGGGTACAGGACTGTGTGAATTAAACTCTCGTGGATATGGGTACTGCAATTATCGTTGGCTGTAACTGGGAGGTGAGAATGTGCTAAAAGATTGTTTGGAAGTTTTTGCAGAAGAATTGAAACGGACGGAAGAAAAGACAGGAGACGGAGAGCGCCTTATTTTAGATAGTTATATTCCAGCAGACGGAGTGTACATAGTGGTAGGTCAAAGTGGAGAAATCAGAAGTTGCGCAATCAAGCTGAATAAAAAGAGTAGAATTTTGGAACAAACGCCAAATGACAATGACTTGTTGAGAAAAATCCGTTTTTATGATTATCACAGCCGACTTGTAAGTATGGACAAACCTCAGGATCCGAAAAAAGTGATTCATTCTAATAATTATTTGGCTTTTTGGGTGAAGCAGGAAAGTTTAGAAAATGGTAAGTTGGATGAAGCGGCAATTGATCGGTATTTTGATGTGTTAAGAAATCCAAGAGAGAAGTATAAAAAGCCTCAGGATCGAAAGATGTATGATTATATTGCTGAGCAGATAGGAGATATTGATCAGGAACGATTAGAAAAAAACAGAACGTGGATAAAAGAGAATGTTTTTCGATTGGAAGAATTGAATATTTTATTGAGCGGAAAAAATTATCTCAAAATTTTCTTTGAAGGAGATGAAGAATTATATATCAAAGAAGAACAGAGATATGTGATGACAAAGATTTTTAATAAGAACGATTATAATCTTGAACTTGAGGAGAAGATTCTGGGATTGCCAAATGACAATTTAGGACTGAATTCCAAGAAACCTTACATGGAGAATAAGACGCGGAGAGTACCGGTTTCATATTTGATTACACCGGAAGAAGCGGTGCTCCAGAGAAAATTTTTTGATTATCTGATGAATAAAGCAAATGCCGGAGAAACGGATCTGTATTTTGATACGACAAAAAAGAGAATTACCGCACAAAAAAAGGGGGAAATGTTTAGCAGCGATTTTACAGGATATTTTCTTCAGGTTCAAAAGGGAAAAGAAGTGGAGATACATCATCAGGATACAATCGTTGACTATAAGTATCATTTGATAAAACCATTCCGGTATCAAAATGTTCTTGGTTTGGAAGATAAAGAAGAACGCTACAAAGAATATAGGAATAAAACGGAATTGCAGAGCGTCATAAATGAAGTGTTATTTTCATCTTGGCTGGTTGGAAATTATTTTACAGAAGAGGAAAAATTGTCTGTAGATGGTGAATTGAAAAGAAATCTTGTATGGTCCAGAGAGGCGATTTTTGCATGGCTCTACAAAGGGTTGGATGTGAATATGGACCGAGTTCTTCATAAGGTGTGCATGAATATGATTAAGAATTCTGTTCGTAATGGATTTACAATGAAAATGGGGCAACAGTTTAATTTGATGTGTTCATTGGAGGAATATTTTAAAGGAGGATGTGGTATGGCGGAAAAATATGCAGATATTCAAAGTAAGCTTAGGAATAAAATCAATCAGTCAGGAGATTGCGAAATAGAGACTGATGAAGAGTATTTTTATGCTGTGGGACAGCTTGTATTTTATTTTATTTCATTGAGCAAGGCAAAAGAAAAAATGCACTCATTGGCGAATCCATTTTTGACGGCAGCAGATAATCATGTAATTAAAAAGAGATTGAAACAGTATTTTATGAAGTATAATTATCAACTGAAATTTAACGGTTATAAGTTTAACCGTATGTACCGGATGGTAGATGCCTATGTGTTAAAAAATAAAGTACAGCAAGAGTATTTGTTTGGAGGATATATTGGTAACAATTTGATTTATGAATCTAATAAAGTAGCTAAGGAGGAAGCGTAATATGGAAAACAGAGTATATGGTGTATTGGGAATTTCTTCAATTATGGCAAATTGGAATGCAGACTTTACGGGCTATCCAAAGAGTATGTCTGACGGAACAGTATATGGCAGTGATAAAGCGTTGAAATATCCTATGAAAAAGATGTGGGATAATGAAGGAAAGAAAGTATTATATATCAAATCAATGAAATTTTCAGAGAAAGACGGATCATTAGTTCCGAAATCTTTAAAAGAACGCTATGAAGAAATCTTTAACGTGAAAGATTTAAAAGATATCAAGGATTCAAAAGAAGTTTTAACAAATCTGATGTCGGCTGTAGATGTGAAAAATTTTGGCGCTACCTTTGCAGAGGCGAAAAATAATTTCTCAATTACCGGAGCTGTTCAATTCGGTCAGGGATTTAATAAATACGAAGACACAACAGCAGAAGAACAGCAAATTTTGTCTCCTTTTAGAGATGGAAGTAAAGACTCTCAAAATACAGAAGAAGCAAAGAATTCTACATTGGGAACAAAGATTACAAGCAATGAAGCACACTATTTTTATCCGTTTGTGGTGAATCCGATGGCTTATAGAGAACTGGTCAACCTTGGTGTAACCGAAGGATATACAGAAGAGGATTATCAGAATTTTAAGCGGACAGCTTTGGTTGCAACGACTTCTTTTGCAACGAATGCGAAAGAGGGATGTGAAAATGAGTTTGCTCTTTTTGTGGAAACAGAACCGGATTTATATTTGCCGAATTTGTCAGAATATATCACATTTGAAAAAAGAGAACAGAAAAATGTGATAGATATCAGAGCGTGTGCAGAAATTATAAATGAACTGAAAGATAGAGTGAAAAATATAGAAATTTATTATAATCCATATACGACAGAATTAGTGTGTGGAATTGAGGAAGCAAAGCTTTACAATATTATTACGCAAAAAGAGGTGTAGGAGATGAAAGCTGTAAGATTTACGCTGAGCGGGGAAAATGCGTTTTTCAAAAAGCCGGAAGTAAATGCCTATTACTATTTTACATATGGTCAGATTCATAAAGTTGCTTTGCTTGGAATGCTTGGAGCGGTTGTTGGATACGATGGGTATGCACAAAAGAAGTGGACTGTGGGGAAAAAAGGAGAATCTCTTATAGAAGAATATCCGGAATTTTACGAGAAATTAAGAAATTTGAAAATTTCAATTGTGCCAAGAAATGAACGAGGATATATTCCAAAGAAAATTCAGACATTTAATAATTCAGTAGGGTATGCATGTGCGGAACAAGGCGGAAACTTGATTGTAAAGGAGCAGTGGTTGGAAAATCCTATCTGGGATATTTATGTGCTGTTGGATTGTGAGGAAGCAGAGCGAATTGCGCAGATGTTAGAAAACAATAAATGTGTTTATATGCCATATTTGGGAAAGAACGACCACCTGGCTGATATTAAACATGTCACGTTGCTGGATCTTGAAACGGTTGTTTTAAAGGAAACGGAGATTTCCAGTATGTTTCCAAAGCAGATAGGTGAGATTTGTTTACCAGATGATGAAGATGAGATTGAAGAATTTAAGTATGAGGAAAAGCTTCCGATTCGCTTGAATGGTTATACAAATTTGTACGAGTATGATACATTTTGTTATACAAATCTTCCGATTCGTGTAAAAGAGGCGAATTTGTATAAAGATGAAAAGAAAATATTAGTATTTTACTAGAATAGAAGGCTCTGCGGGATATGCGGAGCCTTTTATGCAAAAGGATAAGATAGAAAATTGAGGTGTGGAAAATGGAAAATCTGATGTTATCAATTAAAAAACTTATGAATTGCAGTGAAGAGTGCTATGCTCATATTTCTACGAATGGAAAAGAAAAAGAGACGCTTTATGCTCATACACAATTGAGTCAGAAATATTGGATCTGCATTTTTCGAAAAAAACATATTCATGTAATTGTAGAAAAATTTGAAAAAGAATATTTGGGAGCAATTAGTGATGAGGCAAAAATATTGTTTGAAACAATGTTGGTGAATATTGTTACGTTTCATGACTTTGGGAAAGTAAATCCTACATTTCAAAAGAAGAAAATGGAACATGAATTTCATCTAGAATTAGCGCCGGATAATAATATTGGAAGTAAACACTCTATTCTTTCTTCGGTGTTTTATTTAGATTATTTCTTGGGGAAAATAAATGAACTGGAGGACAAGGCAGAAAGAGAACTTCTAAAAGATTTTGCTTATATCAATTCTTATATTATCGCCAGACACCATGGAAAATTAGTTGATTTGGAACAATATTTGAAAAGTTTGTCGGGAAGAGATACGGAAGGCGAAGATTTAGGAGTCAGGGCGAGAGCATGGTTGGAAAAATGGAAGAAAGAAGTAATGGGAGAAGATAAAGTTTCTAAATTCAGAAACAGATGGGAGCGGATGCTTGAAAGAAATGGCGGGGAAGAAAATAGAAAAAGAGTTTATTTATATGGATTGACAAGGCTGTTATATTCGATGCTCATTGCTTCTGATTATTATGCGACTTCGGAATATATGAAAGGTGTAGAAATTCAAAACTTTGGAGAGATTGAGAAATGCGATGAAATCATAAACATCTATGAACAAAGCCCTGTTCAGAAAAGCATTCGAAGTTACGAGGAAACGTATTATCCTAGAAATCAAGAAGCGTTGGAGAGAGAAACGGATATAAATGTTCTTCGGACAGAATTGTTTTTAGATGCGGAATGTGAATTAAAAAAGAATATCGATGCGTCGGTGTTTTATTTGGAAGCACCTACAGGCAGTGGGAAAAGCAATACGGCAATGAATCTCAGCTTTACATTTATGAAGCAGAATGAAGATATTCGAAAAATATTTTATATTTATCCGTTCAATACGCTTCATTATTTTTTTCAAAGGATTTGCAGAATTACTGAATATCAAAATTATTATTATGTCTGCGACATTACCGAATTTAGAAATGCTTACAGAGAATCAGGCAAAGACGGTGTGTTTGGTAAAAGAGAGGGAAAAATATTTTAAACACCCAAAGTTTGCGAAACGAGTGGTTACAAATTATGAATTATTGGACCAGAAAATAACAATAGATGAACTTATGAAACATATTTTGGGTAATATTGGAAATGAACGAAAAATATTAGTAGAATTTATTAAGAAAGCGAGTGCGGAAGAATTTTATAAAAAAATATTAGAGGAAAGTACTTGTCCGGTATTTTTGATGACAGGAGACAGTAGCATTCAGGATCGAAAGAAGATCATAGAGAAAATAAAAGGGCAGAAATCTGTTCTTTTAATTGCGACACAAGTGATAGAAGCAGGAGTGGATATTGATATGGATATCGGCTATAAAGATATTTCCAGACTTGATAGTGAAGAACAGTTTATGGGAAGAGTGAATCGTTCCGCAAAAAGAAAAGGAATGGTATATTTCTTCGATTTAGATGATGCAGCCGGAGTTTATGGAAGCGATGATGTTCGGATTGAAGAAAAAGTTACTTTGAAAATGGATGCGATGAGAGAGGTTTTGACGACAAAAGATTTTCCTAAATTTTACGAAGAAAATATTTTGCCTGAGGTAAAAAAGCAAGGTGAGAAAGAAGACTCCAAAAAGAATTTAGAAATATTTTTTCAAGAAGATGTGCAAAAGTTAAAAATGCCGGAAATCGAGAAGAAAATGCAATTAATGAATGACAATAAAAATATGCTTTCTGTATATTTGGCAAGAGAGATTACAGAAGAGAAGGGGGAGGTGGTAAATGGTAGGGAAATTTGGGAAGAATATAGACAACTTCTTGAAGATGAAAAAATGGAATATGTAGAAAAAGCTGTAAAGTTAAGGAACATTAGAAGTAAAATGAATGGATTTATTTATCAGCTGAGTGAAAACGCTCATTTTCAAAAGGATGAACAAATCGGTGATATTTATTATATTGAAAACGGAGAAGATTATTTTGATGAAAATGGTATTTTAAAAAGAGAACGATTTCAGGATGGTACGGATTTGTTCATTTAACTGGGGGTGTGAATATGCAAGTGAATGGGACACTGATTAATTATTATTTTCACTGCAAGAGGCAGTGCTATCTTCATGGAAATCGGTTGAATTTGGAGGATAACAGCGAACAAGTAAAAATTGGGAAAGCAATTCATGAAGAACGTGCAGAAAACTCAAAAAATTCGGAAATCGCCATAGACAATATTCGATTGGATAAATTGACAAAAGAATATTTGACAGAAATAAAGAAGTCAGATGCGGATGCAGAAGCAGCAAAGTGGCAGTTGTTATATTATTTAAGTGTTTTGAAATCTAAAGGAATTGTTCGAAAAGGGAAGCTGGAATTTGTAGAAAAAAATAAAAAGGATAAGAAAATTGTTGTTTTAGAATTGACGGAAGAATCGGAACAGGAACTGGAATATTACATAAAAGAAATAGAAAAATTGCTTGAAGAGCCGGAACCGCCGGAGTGTATTCATAAAGAAACCTGCAAAAAATGTGCATATTATGAGTATTGTTACGTTTAGGGGGTGATATTATGGGAAGCACCAGATATATTATGTCGATGGGAGAATTAACGAGAAAAGACAATTCGCTATGTTTTCGTAAAAATGGGAGAAATGTATATATTCCGGTTGAGAATACAAAAGAGATTTATTGTTTCAATGAGGTAAGCATAAACACAAAGCTATTAGATTTTTTGGCGCAGAATCATGAGACTGTGAGAAAAAGTCTGTAAATAAGATTCTTCTATGATATG
>ERZ773248.1407-NODE-1407-length-20007-cov-7.553178_pt1 | contig 20007 bp, 20 predicted proteins | sample MGYA00580518_ERZ773248 | MGnify/ENA primary metagenome ERZ773248 (study PRJEB29015, sample SAMEA2737762) | human gut metagenome | biome: human gut; feature: human-associated habitat; material: faeces | place: China | collected 2012 ...
TTTCAACCCGACCATTTATATACCACATATCGGTCAGTGGTAAACTTTCTTTGTACTAACAAACTACCAAGTACAAAGCGGAAAGTCAATAGAACTATCCATTAAAATTATATGCTGTTGGCACAAAATTATTCAAACTCGATTTCAGCAACTATATATTGTGTCTAACCAAGTGTTATATTGCTATATTTTGTATAATTATTCTTGATATTCTATGTATTCTTCATTGTTTTGAGGCTTTTTGCAAGCATTTTGCAATCATACATATACTGCGTTTTCATTTATTATCTTACATTACCTTCAACAATTGAACCAATTTATGAATCTCATCCTTATCCCTACATTTCATTTCTCGGACATCAAACTGCTTAAACCCATTCTTATCTTCATAAAAATGCATTAATTTGTCATTATCCTCAGCTTCAAGGAAAATTACCATTCCTCCAGCCATATATTGAAGTTCCTTTATAGTATCTACAGCCGCATGAAGTAACTGTTCTCCGGTAATCTTCTCATTAGCTCCATCCTTAAAGTTCTTTCCCAATTGTGCAATAAGATATGCTGAAAGTGTATATGTACCATTTTCTTCATCCAATTCACTTACTCTGGCTATTTTACGTTTCATAGTATTACTAAAATTTTCTGCATTTACAGTAATTGGTTTAATCGTGATTGTAAAATATCCAACTAATGAAGCATCTTCATTAGAAAATACCAGATATGTAACGGACTGATTTTTCTTTGTAAATTCTATTGATTGTTCTTTCAAAAATCTCTCTACATCCGGATTCTTATCACAAAAAAACTCGGAAAGGAGTTGTCGTAACTCATCCTCTCCGAGATCTTTATCGCCTTTGGCAGACAAGTATTCACGAATGTTAAAGACTGTTACATCATTAAGCATTTGTTTTCTTCCTTTTTGCCATAAATTTTCTAACTTCTTCTGCGCCATGCAAATGTGTAATCCTTAAGTCTGGTGTTTGTGCTCTATGAAGAGACTCCTGATAGGATTCCTCGATAGCATTAGCAAACTTTTCTACTTGTCTTTGACCAGAAACGACAAAGTTCTTAGTAATACTTGAAGTTGCCATATCTAACACCTCCTTCTATAGTATGGCTCATACACAATTATTGTATCCCTCACTTATATTATATGGTCGAAAAAAAACTTTTTCAACTATTATTTTTTATTCAGCTTATCAAATTAGTTAATCGATTGATTTCTGGAAATTTTCCTTCTTCAATGTTTCTCGAAGCTAAAATTCTCCCTTTCAAACTATTCAGCTTTCTGATTTCAATATCTGACAGTTCTTTTCCGCCAAGATATTTCAATTCTTGAAAGTCATCATACACTCTCTTTTGTAATCTATTTGGAACTTTCAATTCATGCTGTCCTGTAACAATCGTACCTGTTATCGGAACACTCTTGCCTTTTGAATAATACTTTACTTTTTTATATTTAAGTTTATGTCCATATTTTCTCAAAATACAATCCACTTCATTTTTCATTCGATTTATATCAAATGGCTCTTTTGCTGAAAAAGTCATATCATCAACATATACCGTATATTCGCATCCATACTTACATGCTACACTATATATCTCGTTAAACATACTTTCATATGCATAATATGCAATGATCTGACTGGTAGGACATCCCGTCGGAATTCCTCCATCATAAGTAACTATATCAGTACATAATCCTGCCAAATCACCTGCCATCATCAATCGGTTCTTAAAGAAAAGAAAAACATATTCTCTAGAACAATTATCATAAAACTTCTTGATATCCATCGTCAAAAAATAATTTGAATTTAAATGACTTTTTCCATTATCTATATAGCATTTCCCTTTTTCTCCGGAAATTAGCCATATAGGTCTCTCCACATTCTGTAATAGCTTTAATATTCTGGTTTGTATTTCCTTAATTCTTTTATCTGGAGCTGTAATATTTCTCTTCTCTGTACTATCCTTTTTGTCAATTTGAAAACTATGATAATGTACAATAGATAATATATCTTTATATTCTTCTTCAGTTATACAAAGAACTTTTTTCAATTGTTTGGAACCTTTTATCTTATATAATGCACACTGTGTAATATCATACTTATGGCTTTTTTCCCGCATTACTCCTCCATATCAGGTGTCATTTTTTCAATAAGCTTAATCATCATATTTCTAATAAATTTATCACCTTTATTGCTTTTGCTTGCCTCTTCATAATTTTCCGACAACAATATTAAAGATGATAATTTCATATCATATATCTTTGAATACTTCTCAAGTAATTCCAAAGAAGGTTGTTTTTTATTATTTTCTATTTCGGAAAGGTAGCTTTTTGAAATACCAAGCAATTCACTTAATTCAGATGCTTTATAACCATATATTGTTCTTGTGCGCTTTAAAATATCTCCGATCAAGCCGGTTCCTCCTTCCGAAAATAATTTATATAATATAAAGTCTTACGACGAATAATCAAAATTAGATAGGTTTTCCATAGCCACCTCTTTACTTAAAAATCTGAAGAACATACTGTATTATCTGTACCAGCATCCATATTGCTTCGATTCCTTGAAACAGAAATTTAAAAATTTTGCTTCTTAGTTTCTTACGCTTTTTCTCAGATTTTTTGTTAGGTTTCTGAGGTGTCATTCGGACATTCTGCACGAGCAGCATTTTTTTCATATAATTCACTCCTTTAGAAGTTGGTAATATAGTGTACAACTTCCACCCCGAAAGAAGTGTGGTGCATACAGAACAACCTATCTAACCCTTTGAGCTCTGCCGAGCTCCCCGAGCGAGGCAGAGCGTGCGGTGCTTGCAGCGTGCTACGGGTCTTTGCGTAACATGCCGGCCCCTAACAGTAGAACATCCACATTTAAGAATGTTCCTCAAGCGCTAAGCGCTCCAATTTATGGGATTTGACCTCGATACAAATAGTATCGTTATGCTGTACTTATATAATAGCGAATGATAATTTAATTTTCAATATCTTTTTTCGCTAACAGCGAATTAATTTTACTGATCACACATACACAACCTCCATCACCACAACCTCCTCCGCACAAGCAATAATATTATTCATCTTCCCCACCCACATCATCTGATTCTCCGCTTTTAACTGCTCTGTCACACCTTGTTTTTCCTTCATCTTTTCCACGAGCCTGTCCCGCATCTCATAACATGCCTCGTCAATCTCATGCAGATATTCATTTAGTCTTCCATCAAGTAACAGCTCCATATAATATCCATGTTTGAACTCTTTCAGATACTCACATCTCATATGTCCAAACTTTCCGATATTATAATTTGTTCCCTCTGGCAACTGTAAATCCGGATAATAAATATCATCCTCGCCAAGCACATAAGTAATTCCATTCTCCACAATAACTTTTTCCAATTTTTCCATAACTTTCATCCACCTTTCTGCGATATTTCTCACACCTCAACATCAATAATAGCCTCTGGCTTTTTTACAGCCTTTCACATACACTCTGATTCCAACATATACTGCCTGAACTAATAACAATAAAGCAACAAGATTCAGCCTTACTAATGCCTTTATCCAATCTCCAAAATACACTACCAAAGCTAAACTCGTTACCGTCACTCCAACGCTAATCACATCCCAACAATTCTCCCGATATAGCTTCGTTACTTTCTTTTCAATAATCACTATAAGTATACCCACAACAGCTATTGCTCCAACAATTACTATAATAAGCAATAACCAATACACTATAATCGCTATCATCTCATTCAGTATCCTATCTCCCACCTGTGCCAATGTCTTTGCAACACCAACAATCCAATTGCAAGACTGACAAATACCATTCCATAGTGCAGCGAAAAATGCTGTAAAATCATCTAAAAATATTTCAGACCTCATTGCCGCAAATACTGTTGTCACGATTGCATACCACCATAAAACTATAATCATCGCATCAAATCCAACAGTCTTTGCCTTGTACTTCTTTTCCAGTCCATTCCTTTGATGCTCATACCGCTCTTTTGCCTGCTGATATGCCTTGCGGTCACAGTTTCGGCACCTTTCGTAGAGTACCGGCTTTTCAACCGATATCTCCACCTTCTTTTGATGCGTGAGCGCATATTCCTTTTCCCGTTCAGCCTGTCGCAGTTTATCTTGACATTCCTCTATTGTGCTGTCTGCTCTTTTCTTTTTCTCTTTCTCGCTCTGCAACAATTCTCTTGTTTGTAAACATTCACATACTGTCCCTGCGTCTTGTTCTTAAATACTGGCATAATCAATCGCCTCCTCTCTTTCATTGTGTAAGTCAGGAAGCTGTACTATAGTAAATGTGTAAGCAATACATCACAGCTTCTGATGTGTTATTGACCTTTCTCTTGCCGGAGAAAGGTCTTTTTTATGCTTCTTTTGCCATGCCATAACAGTTCTCCTCATAAAACTTTCGGTTTGCCTTGCCGGACAAAACGATAAGATTCGGATTGATGGCAAGCATGCGATCATTGAGCTGCTTAATAATCTTATAACCTTGTGCTCGGCTAACACCCCAATCCTCACAGACTTCTGTAACATCTACATACATCTTTTTATTCATAGGCTGATTCCTCCTTTCCGTCATTTCAATGTCTTTTGAAAACATTTGCGATTATTTAATGCGTACATTTTTGTACTTATGTAATTATAGTATAATATCTTTTTTGTTTGGTCAAGTACTTTTTTGTACTTTTATTCTGTTTGATATTAACTTTTCTGTTCACTTTTTTATTTGTTCGTGGTACAATAATGCTATTAAGCAATAAATCACTTATCGTAAAGGAGATTTTTATATGACTCTTGGAGATAAAATAAGAAAATATCGAACACTAAAAGGTCTGACACAGGCACAACTTGGCTCCATGGTCAAATTGACCGGAGACCGCATACGTCAATATGAAAATGATGTAAGAAAACCAAAGGATGGAAAACTGTTTGAGATTGCAGATGCACTGGACATAAATCCTTCTACGCTTGCTGAGCCGGATTTCGATGATCCCACAAGTGTAATGCATGTACTTTTTGAATTAGAAGATATCTATGGATTGCATTTTGAAAAAGTTGGTGAGAATTATCAATTAGCCTTTTCAAAGGGAGAATATTCGAGTGCTAACTGGATTACTGAGGGACTTTCAGCATGGGTTAAAAAAAGAGACGAATTACAACCTGATATCAATGACTCAGATAGTACCATTACAGATAAGAAAAATGATTATATCCGCTGGAAGGCAAGATATCCATATAATTTTGCCGAAGAGATCACCAACAATTTTGCACTGGTGCAAAAGTTTAATGAAGATGCATCTTCCCTGCTGCCTTCTGTCAGACAACCAATCACTCGCTTCTCAGAGTTCTATCGAAGCTTGCTTGCGTTGGAAGATGCCGGAGTCAGATTCACTATATCTGTAGATGAAATTGTGAGCAGACGAAGCGCCGCATTTTATATTAAATTAGATTACATTATGAACAGTTCAGATGAAATCAAGAAACTATATATGGAATTCAGACAGTGCTGGTATGATATGAAAGAAATTGGAATTGAAATACACGAAACGCCGGTTCCTGTAAATGGATATATGAATATAGCACTATATTCCGATAACATGCAGCTTATAACATTGTTCCATGCACATATGCGCCACTTAGAAGAAAAGAATTCACCTATGTATGACGAGGAAATGTACAAGGCTGAAATTGAGGATACGCTGCGGGTATTTAATGTTCCAATAGAAGAATATGTTTAAAACCGGAGGCATTTATGTGGAAAACAATATATTCTATTGATTTTAATCTACTAATTGGTATCATTGGCGGAATTGTTTCTGGTATTTTTGTTTCTTATGTATTCCTGATTGAAGCAGAATTCAAAAATCAGTTTAACCATGTAAAAGCAATGTTCACTTCCATATATGGAATTACTGCTACATACTCCGCCTATGAACACTTCAAAAAAACAAAAGGCAAAAAACGTGCTAACAAAGTTAAAGCGATTGATAATGCCGGTAACATTGCTGGAGAAAGCAGCATAGTCGATATTCTCAATAATTATTGGAATGAGCTTTCTTCCTTTTTCAATACCTACGAACCTTGGCAATATAAATTCAGACTTAACAAAATTCTAACAGAAATAAATGATATTGTTACCGATGGCAAATACATGATCAGAAATTCTCCTAAAGACTTCGCAGAAATATCCCAAAGGCTAGAAGCATGTATTGCCCTGTTTGAAGAATGCGAACAACATTACAAAAAAAGAAATTCTTCTGCGTGTTGTAACAAACAAAGCAGTCCAAATCTTTCTACTGTTGTTTGTAGCATTGATAATAGTGTTAATAATCGCAGCATAGGAGAAACCTTCCCTTTTCACATGTTTGTTTCATTCAGGGCATTCCTGCTATCAATACATCTTTTTAAAAATTTTTACCACTTACACTCACATCAGTTGCGTTTCTAAGACGCCTAATCTCCTGGTGTCTTAGAAACGCATATATAGCGCGACCAAATGGAAAATCTCTTTAAAACTTAAACATTTCAAATATTAAACATAAATTGCTATTGGAATAATCATAATTACAGGAGCTTCTATTGTTGTTGTAATTCCCCCATTTCCAATAAAATCAGCTAAAGCCGGATCATTAAATACATCTTGAAATTCTTTCATCTTATCTAACTGTAGCTTAGAAAAAACCGTATTTCTCAGTAAACTTATCTCTCCTGAATCCTTGTATATCTGCACTACTTTACCAAGGATTTTATAATTCCCATCAGTTATCTCACTCATATTATTGTTCAAGAAATAGTTCTCATCAGTAGGAAGAACCACCTTTAATCCAGATGCCTCACAAATAATATCTTTCTTTCCTCCAGCTTGTAGTCCATTGATAAGGCCCTCTATCTGAGCATTGAACTTAGCATCCGACATTAATTTATCCTTTTTGCTCTGATTATTTTTAGGCTTATCTGAAAACAAATTCGCTAAAGCCATCAATTCCTTTAATGCAGACAGCATTTCAATTAACGGATTTGTTTTTAAATTTCCTTGTATTTCAACAAAATCCCCTATTTTATATGTATCAATATTCCTGTTTATCAGTTGGTCAGTCTCCAAGTCGGCCTTCAATTTCTGAAATAACGATACTGTTGTATGTGTTCTCTCTTCCATTATCGTTTGATCGCTGCTATTTCCTGATTTTAAATTTCCTTTTAATCCAACACTAAACAATGCAAATAAATTGCTCATTCCAATATTGGCTTCAGCGCCTGCTTCTCTGTTTTTACTTTTTGAAGTCTGTATATTTTTCACCTCTGAAAAGCCATCTTCTATTGTAGCCAGCATATCAAACACAATTTTAGTATTAAGATATATAGGTATCGTTAATTTGTTTTTGTCAATCTTTTCTCTCAATCTTATCCCTCCCAATCATTTTCTTAATTAACTCTATCGAGTTTTCTTCTGACGAAACATTTGTTCCCAATTCACCACGAAACGCTTTTGCAAGAATTGATTTTTTCAATTCAGCAATATTTTCAATCATATTGCTCGTAATATCCTTTACATCGAGTTCTTTTTTTATCAATGGCTCAATTATTTTTAAAATCTCTGTTTGTTCTTCTATCGTCGGAACATCAATTCTGATGCTACCTAATTCTTTAGAATTTATGTTATGAATTCCTGATGATGATTTAGCTTTTGCAAATAACTGTCCTCTTGCCATTGATGAATTAATATACCTAACAAGATATTTAGGCAACACTTTGTCAGATGCTTTTATTCTGATTAAAAAAGAAGCATATGCATACCTTCGCTCAAGTGCTGGAACAATTGCACATTTTCCAACTAAGTCTCTGCTTCCATTAGAACGTATTATCAAAATATCATTTTCAAATACCTCATGATAACTATTTCCCAATTCACCTTGCATATATTTCAAATCCGAAAAGTCAATAACACCTTCGCCTATATTAGGAATTCTTAATACAGGAGTTCCATTATTATTATAATCGCTTTTTTCAGATGAACCATACTTTAATCCTGATACAATTTTAGATAATGTGGAATTTTCCCAATTATAATCAACGCTGTTTTCTTTTCTCCAATATTGTGTCAATTTTCCGCTAAATGCATTATATAAAACAGCCTCAATATTAGTTTCAACTCCATCTATAACTTCCTGTGCTTTCTCCTTTGCTTCATCCAACTTTGCAAACAAACTCTCAATTTGCTCTACAATTCGTTGCTGCTCTGATAGTGGTGGAACTGGAATCTCAAATTCATTAAGGTTTCCTAGTCTTATATAAGGAATTGCAGTCCCAAACATTTTATCGTTATTATAATCAACCCATCTGTATTTAAAATAATAGTATAAATACTCCGTTATAATATTTTCCTTCGTTTCTACTATGTATGTTCTTTGGTATGCTTCAAATTTTCCTTCATAAATGGATATATTACCAATATCTCCATTACCAGCTAACAATATAGCCTTGCAATCATATGAATAATCATCACATCTAATTGGCTCAGACGCACAAGTAAAAAAATAATATTCTCCATCTTCATTGCCATAATTTGCATCTTTTCTCCCTGTTCTTATATCAGCAATATAAGATAACTTTACCCAACACCAATTCTCTGGCACTTCATATGGTTGTTCCTCTACGGGCACCAATGCTTCTTCTAATGTAATCTTTTTGCTCTTCGCCTTCGCCATACTACTCAGCTCCTTCCAACGCCTTAAGTTCTTTTACCACACTCATAAGCAAATCAACAGCTTCCTCAAGCTGAGCAATACATTCTTCTCCAGATTCAATAGGATCTGGCAGGTCATCATAATCAAGTACAGAATCATCTTTAATTAATCCGAGGTCTAGGCTGTGATTCTTTCCTTCCTCTGATATCTGATCATATGTGTAGCAACTCCATCTCTCATCCGATATACTTTTCCTGTCTTCTGCTGTATATGCAACCTTAAATCCATCGAAATGCTCTGCCTTTAATGGATTGGTTTTGCCAAATGAAGGCATATTTGTCCTTAAATCATAGAACCACACTTCCTTAGTGTTATCCTTATCGGTTGTTCCTCTCGTAAAGAAAAGTACATTTGTCTTCACACCCTGTGCATAAAATATTCCGGTTGGAAGTCTCAGCACAGTATGCAGAGTACACTTATCCATAAGGTCTTTTCGTATTCTCTCGCCCTCTCCATCTGCAAACAATACATTATCCGGCAATACTACAGCAGCTCTTGCCTTGCCATCAGCTTTGAGTGACCGATAAATATGCTGTAAGAAATTAAGCTGCTTATTGCTTGTCTGGAATGTAAAGTCATCTCTGTTTGCACGCTCTCCTCCCTTTTTTGTTCCAAAAGGAGGATTTGTAAGAACAACATCAAATCCATTCATCTGCTTACCCTGATTGGATAACGTATCACACAGATATATCTTACCATCAATATCATGAAGCATTGCATTCATAAGAGCCAGCCTATGAGTCTCATGTACAAGTTCTGCTCCTGTAAATGCTTCATTCTTCTGAAATGCCTGCTGTTCTGAAGTCAGAGAGAATAAGTCATCTGTATGTGCCTTTACATACGCATCCGCCGCTATCATAAATCCAAATGTACCACATGCAGGATCATTGCATCTTTCTCCCGGCTGAGGTGCTATTAATTCTGTCATTACATCAATAAGTACTCTCGGAGTAAAATACTGACCTGCTCCTGACTTTTTCTCATTTGCATTTTTCTCTAATAATCCCTCGTACAGATTTCCAAGTCCTTCTTCTTTTGCAGAATACCAGTCAAGGTCATTGATGTTTGTAATGATTTTCTTTAAATTTGCTGGCTCTTCAATATTACTTCTTGCCCCTGAATAAATTTCCTGAATACGACCTGTACCTTTTTCGCCCAGCTCACGAAGCAAGTCCTCGTAGAATTTTTTCAACGCAAGTCCATCTTTTTCCGCTAATCTATCCCAGCGGTATTTCTCTGGAATCTTATCCTCGGTTCCTGTTTCCTTTGCCATCTTCAAAAACAAGATGTAAGTAAGTTCTGTAACATACTGGTGATATGTAATACCATCATCTCTAAGAACATTACAGAGATTCCACAACTTTGCTACTATTTCCTGATTTGTCATCTATCATTCTCTCCTTGTAATTTATGCTGAATACATATATCCATTGATTTCATCAATAAACTCATCTAATTTCTGCCCAAATGCCTTGTTTACCGCATTATAACCACCTTTGTTCTTAAATGCATCCGAATCAAAAGTCTCTCTGTTGAGCACTACCTCCTTAAGAAGCTGGGCTTCAATCCTATCCAACCATCCTAACTGAATTTTGCTAAACTCCGGATGATTAGCCTTTGTCTTTACAATGGCGTTATGTATACGGTCATCTTTACTAATCAAAGCATCTCCAATGCTTCGCTGACGAATAAAGCTTATGATATCCGCTGCAATATCTTCATTTGTCATTTCTTTCCATGCTGTCTGCAGCATAGTCTCGTTGAAATGCTTGCCATCAAGGATAATCTTCAAATCCTTTAGTGACTGTCTTGTTAATTCCTTTGGACGTGTAGCAACTATATTCAAAGCTGCTATCTCATTGATATTATTATCTATAAAATCTCTAAATTCTTTTAGATAGTCCTCTGGCCTTGTAGCATCACCATATCCTCTGGTATGACTACGAATCTCGTCCGGCTCATCACTTATGAACTTTTCTCTTTCCTTTGGCATCCTCTTGACATATTCAAACGCCTGCCTGTTATTCTTTACAGTTTCAATTGCCTTATCGACCGGCATACTATGAATTTCCTCTATAAATTTCTCTGGCGTCAAACCTCCAGTTATCTGCTCAAATCGTGCTCTGTACTTATCACTCATCTGTGATTTATTCCTACGCATTTTGGCAACGATAAGGTCAATCTGGTTTTTCCTTGCCCTGTCGGTATCTAATGAATCAATACCATCAATTAAATCATCAAATGTAGTTGCTGGATTGGCTACTACTGGTTTCATTGTAGAAACAGGTTCTAACGCATTATAGACACCTACTGCATCATATATCTCAAAATGTGTCTTTCCTATTTCAGGACATAATCTGGTAGCTCTACCAAGCATCTGTTCAAACAAGATTCTTGAACGGATTCTTCTCATGAATACAAGATTCTCTATCTCCTCTACATCAATACCTGTTGTCAATAAATCTACTGTAACAACGATATTAGGATATGTTTCATTCTTAAATCTCCGAATGGCTTCCTTTATCTTTACAGGATTACCATTTTCAATTGATCCGGTAATCTTCATTACCGCTTCCTCAGAGATTCCAAGATTCGTGTAGTAATCTTTTAATATCTGAGTAATCATATCTGCATGAGCATCATCTACTGCAAAGACAAGAGTTTTCCCTTTTTCGTTAGGATCAATATCCTTTGCAATTTCCTGTAAGACTGTCTCATTAAAGCTTTTGTCAACCACTCGCCTATTAAAATCTTCAACTTCAAATTTCAGGTCATCTTCCAATTCTGAACTGTTTGTAATTTCATTTGTAACAGGATCATATATCGGTACTGTTGAACCTTTCTCAAAGCTGATTCCCTCTTCTGATAACTTTGTTTTGATAATATGCGGTGCATCATGGTCAACCAGAAATCCATCGATGACTGCTGTACGATAATCATATGAATATACAGGCTTTCCAAATATCTCTGTTGTATGAAGAGCTGGCGTTGCTGTAAGTGCAATTTTTACTGCATCAAAATAATCAATTACCGCCCTGTACTTACTTCGGAAGTCATTCTGGTCACGATACAGTACCTCATCATCTCCCATTTCTTTGTCCAGAATATATCCCCTGTGTGCTTCGTCCACGATTATCAGGTCATAATCTGACACCCCAAGTCCTTTGGCGGAATCATTATACATAATACGTTTCACAAGACTCTGGACAGTAGCAATATGTACTCTGGTATCTTTTTCAAACTCTTTATCCTCTAATGACTTTACATCATACATCTGATTCAAAGTAAGCAGTTCTTTAAGCTTAACCTCTTTGAATGTATCCATAGTCTGATCTCCGAGTGATGTTCTATCGACAAGATACAGTATTCTCTTGAATCTCCCTGCATCAAGAAATCTATAAATCATTCCAAGTACAGTCCTTGTCTTACCAGTTCCTGTAGCCATGGCAAGAAGTGCTGTCTGCTTATGTTCTGCTATTGCTTTTTCGGCAGCCTGAATAGCTTCTATCTGATAATAACGAAGATTTAAACCATCAGGGTCCTGCAATACTTCATATCCTGTAGCAGCTAACTTCTTATCAGCCTCTACAATATCTTTTTCTAGTGCCTGCTCAATACCTTCTGGTGTTGACCATCCAGATAATGCTTTTGGTGCGTTAAATGGTTCTCTGACATCCAAGCACCATATTCCTGACATCTGCTCATACTGCTTAATATATGGCCTGCCATTGGTAGCATAAAGAAATGGAACCATATATGCACCAAATCTATTTATTACATACTTCTGGTGTTCTGCCTTAATCATCTTTGCATAGTCCTTACACTGACCATCTAATACTGATGAAATATTTGTATGCTTCTTCTTTGCCTCTATGATACCTACAAGCTTTTCACCTATAAACAAGGCGTAATCTGCATAACCATTATTACCGGTTTTTGAATCTGTAGGCCATTCTGCAATAGCAAGATTCTTTCCCTTAGTTGGTCTTGTACCATTTGAATATCGAAGTTCTCTTGTATCAGCTTCCCATCCGACCTTTCGTAGCTGCTCATCAATAAGCTCTCTTGTCTGTGCTTCTGATAAATGTACATTAATTGCCTTCTGGTACGCTACAGTTCTACGTTTGATATCCGCTCCACCTTTTTTCTGTATCTGCTCAATTTCAATCAATAATTGTTGATTGCGTTCTTCTAATTCTGCGTTTTCTTTTTCAAGGTCAGCTAAACTTACAGTCATATCAACTGGTTGCACATACCCTGTCGGTTCATAATTATAATCACCATATGTCTGCATATACCATACACATAATTCATACATTAACTGTAAATTATTAAGAGCTTTTTCACCTTCATCAGCAGCATTGTGAGCTGCGTCATTTCTGGCTTTTCTAAGGATATACAAAGTGTTATCAATCTCTCTTGGTAACAAATCATTATTCTTAAGTATTCTAATTCTGTTGGCATGCGTATTATCATATGCCGGCTCTGCTATGCCGTCATATGCAAGCATATACTTTACCATTACTTCTGATAACATTCCCTGCTTGATAATGGATGTATTAGGATCAGAATATACATACTTTTCTGATAAATCGCCAAGTTTGGCAAGGTCTGTCCAATGTGATTCCAAGAATTGAAAATTACTCATAATCAAGCCTCCTTTACAAATCGACTACGTACTTCATCAAGCTCCTTATCAATATTTCTCAGTCTCTGTAGTAGTTCCTCATAGTTTTCAATAAACTTTCTGTTATCTTCTACAACAATTCCTTCACTTGCTTTAAGTGTAACATACTGCGTTGTACATAAGTTATATCCATTTTCTGTTGCGATTTCTTTCGTGATAGTATTTGATACTCCCTCAATAACTTCACGATTTCGATATATTTCATTAATGCGTTGAACATTTTCGTCTGTTATGGTAAAACCCTTTATTATCTTCATAAAAAAATCTTTGGAATTTATCATTATAATATCGTCATTCACTTTATTTTTCTTCAATATAACCAAAGCTGTTGCAACAGATGCGTATGGGAACAGCATATTTTTAGGAAATTCAATAATAGCTTCAATATAATTATCATCTACCAGTTTTTGTCTGATACTACCTGTACTGCCTGAACTAAATAATGCTCCCATTGGAACAAGTATAGCAGCAATTCCATCATCCTTTAATGAAGCTAATGCATGTCTGATAAAAAGGTATCGTGAATCGCTAGTATGTTCATACATGCAATTATCAGATGGTATATTCATTATATACTCTTTACTATATCTTCCACCAAAAGGGGGCTCAAGTATAATTCTATCATACTTTTCATTCTGCTCTATCGGATTATATAAGGAATCCGCACATTTAACGGCTCCAATTTTATTACCACTTAGAATTGTCATAATAGCAGCAATTCCTATAATTGAAACATTAATATCTTGAGCAAAAACCCTTCCTTTACCATTTGCTACAGAATTTACTAAAATACCCGTTCCGCAGCATGCATCATATACTGACATATCATCTTCTACTTCAATAAGTGTTTCTGCAATCTTGGGTAATGATTCAGCTCTACAATACTCTCTGCTTCCTCGTCCTCCACCACTTGCAATCATTCTATCCAATATTATTTTTGCAATATTATAGATTTCTGTCTCATCTTCAAAATTCAAATTATTAACTTCTTCAAAAATAATTCTCACATTTTCAGCATCCGCCTTCTCAATAGCTGAATCAAAAGATTCTCTCAACACACCTTCTTCTATTCTAAACTCTTTTTCAACCGCACTTACATATTCTAATAAGCCTTTAGAGTCTATAAGTTTTCCATAAGTCAGTGATAAATATCCAAGAGAAAACTTTTCATCATAAGAACTGAATTTTTCCTTCTTCAACTCAAGATATTTAAATAATAATCCATAAAGCATCACTTTATGTAATTCTGTTATCTCAAATGCTCCACGTAATTTATTTGCAGCAACCCATAGATTTTCTATCTTTTTAATCTTCATTGCCAATACCCTCCTTTATGCTTGCTAATACAACATTTTCCATCAATTTTGTTTCATTATCTATCATTTCCTGAAGAGTAGCTTTCTTTAATCCACTAAGTACAAATGCTTTTCCTATATCCTGCATATCCTTCATATTAAGTTCAGGTACTTCCAATGCCCTAATATCAGTAATCTTAATCATTGGTCTTGCTGAACCTACAACCTTTGCAGTAAGCTCGTCTCTTACATATGACGAGTTAAGAAATGCTGTCAAATACATAGCATCCATCTTATCATTATCTGTAATTCTAATCGCTGCGCAAAATGATGGAATAGCAATCCCTGCATTTTCTTCATTAACATATGCTGCGTCGTATGGAGTTGAAAGCTTTATTACCACATCCCCCTCATGCGTGTATTTTTCTTCATCAATCTGCTTACCAAGTTCTGCTTTGCCTAAATCCTCTTTTACAATTACACCCGATACAATCGCTTTAGGAACTAATACTTTCACATTTTCTACAACCTGATTGCCAGCATCTTTATCAGCTGTCACCCTTGTCATAATCTGTCCTGCTGTTACACTTGCTATATTTTCTAATGTCATACCTGTTTCCTCCAAGTCATACTAAATATCTATCCTTTAATAGTTTCAAATCACACAAATTAATCTTTTATCATTATACCTCCTTTACATCATCTTGTACAGTTCATTTCATCATTAATGTCGAAATATATATGACGTTCCGTCTTTGTGGTTATAAAATATCACGCCATACCTATTATGTCAAGTATTAATTTGAAATATTTTTTACGTTCATTTATTTCTAATAATAAAAAAGTCTCGAAAATGATTTTTCATTCACCTTCAAGACCTTATTTCTATAGATATATTCCTTATTCTACTATTTAATTATATCAAAAAACTGCAAGCATTTTGCAAGCACAGAAAACGGGAAGCCGCATAAATACTGGCTTCCCGCTGTTTTCACATTATTCAAACTCCACTTTTGTATTTGTACGTTTACAAATAATACGAATTATTAATTCGCTTTTTGTCTGATTTTTATTATTTTATATGCACTATCCATTTCGTCTATAATATTTATGTAGCCAAAATGTAGCCACGGTTTTTTATTCACCTCGAAACAATTCATTCACGACCACCGGATTTTTCAACTCCAATAGAGTTTTATCCGGTGGCTTGCAAATTCTCGTTTGGGTAACCGAAAATACTGGGAAATCAAGGGGTTATGCGTAAAGTTGTTGCAAATACGTTACAAACCCATGGCTTTTCACAGCGATTGAGGACATCTCTCTTATTATTTAAACGCCAGTTCCAATAACTCAGCTGCAATTTTTTTATCCTTCACTCGCATAATATTATCTTCGACTTTTTCTTTACCCAGCAAATGAATATTACCATACCAGATAATTTCCTGATCTATAACCGCAAAATTTTCACAGGAATCTTCCACTGTTTTAATAAAGAACCCAGCCTGACGCATATCCTCATGCAATTGCATCCAAAATGCAGCATCACCAAAGCCATAGTCATCGGGTCCCCAGGTAACTATTGTCACTTCTATCCCCAATGCCTGCTTTTCTTTCAATACATTTATAATTTCATAGACCTTTTTCGCACTGATAGCATTGCTGGATATTACGATCCTCTGTTCTGCCTCAAGCAGATCCCTCTTAAATACTTCTTTATAATTTTCACTGTCAAAAATGGCATTTGCTTCCTGCTTTTCACGATCCAATCCGCAACATATTTCGTATCCGATCTGCTTGTATGCTTTCAGCCTTTTTCCATACATTCTTTCAAACATTGGAATATGACTGTCAACGTAATCAAATACGATTACATCTTTCTTGCCTTGCATAGTTCCGGTTCAGACGTCCGGCATACTGCTCAACTACACTTCGGAACGAAACAGGTGTCGCCATGATCAATGTATCCAGGCGCGGGAAATCAAAACCTTCTCCGATCAGACTGCCTGTGGCAACCAGCGCCACTGTTTCCTCCGGAGCGATTTGCTGTAACTGTTCACGGATTTGCTTATGTTCTTTCTTTGAATTGTTTCCCGTCATCAAAAAGACCCTGTCTGCATACCCTTTCATCCGGTCATACAGTCTTTCTGAATGATCCTTATATTTGGATAATATTACCGGCGTTCTGCCTGCCGCAATGCAATCTTTTACATCCGAAAGGATCTGTTCATCTCTCGCTTCATTATGCCGGAGCATTTCATAGGCTTCATTGGGATGCATCTTTTCTGCTGTAACGCCTCTGGGAAGTACTGTCCTTGTAAATCTTGGGTACACCAGATGAGGGATTCCCTGCACTTTTACTTTTTCTTTCGCAGAATAACTGTATCGGATTGGGCCAAGCAGCATATAATTGATCTTTTCCAGTCCATCCGATCGTTTTGGTGTGGCTGTAACACCATATACATATTTCGCAGTGACTTTTTGCAGTACTTCTGCGATCGTATCTGAAGCCGCATGATGGCATTCATCAACAATGACCATTCCATATTGATCAAGCAGCGGATGCCATTCGCCTTTTTTACATAATGAGCCTGCCATAGCAATATCTACAATCCCTGTCATGGAATCATGTGCTCCCTGCAGTTTTCCAATCAGACTTTTCCTCACTCTGATCCGTCCGGTTTTTGTTTTATACTCTGGAAGTTTTTCATCTATATCAAGGAATTTCTCCAATGCATCTTTCCACTGTTCCAGCAGAGCAGAAGATTCAAGGATTATCAGAGTATTTACTTTCTTCTCTGCGATCATTGCGCTGCATACAACTGTTTTTCCAAAGGCTGTGGCCGCCTGAAGAATTCCGTTATCGTATTTCATCATCTCTTCCAGCGCCGGCTTTTGTTCCCGCCTTAGTTCTCCTGCGAATGTAACATTAATATGTCTGCCGCACTGACGTTCATCACTTATCTCGAAGGGAATGTCTGCTTCTTTTATCTTCTCAATCAGTCTATTATACAGGCCCCTCGGGATTTCAATATACCCGCTCAGATGATCCTTTCCCAGATATATCCACTGAGCGGTAGCAAAGTTCGACATACCGATTGCCGCATTTTTATAAAAAATCGGATTTCTTATCGCTGCCAGCCGCCTGATCTGATTTTGGAGAGCCGCTTTCAGATTCAGGCTGTCTATATAAATACCATTTGATAAAACGAGACTGAATTTTCCATTCACATCCTCACGGCGAAACGGCTTTTCTTTTTTCCACGGTTGTTCCCGCTCTTCTGCATTTCCATTGTCATCCGCCGCTTCCGTGATATCCGATGCCGCCCACTCCTTTATCTTAGTTTCTATAAACTCAACAGAAAGCCGCGGTTTGCTCCAAAGCACATCCCACTGGTTCGGATAAGCATTCCAATTGCTATCAATAAAAGCGCTGTTCCCTTTTCGCAAAGCTTGTCCCTGCAACGGAAGCGCGATCAGATTTCCCAGGCCGCCTTCCGGAATCCGGTAAATACCGGAAGGTTCATCGTCGGATGCGCAAACAGAAGTCCGAGAACCGCGCCGGCGATCATTCCGATGAACATAAATGTTGACATATAATCTCTGGGCTGCATGACAAACCACATCGGCAGAACAGCCGCCAGAAAGATATAGATAAACGCAATGTACACCCACATCTCTTTTCCGAGAATTACCGGGAAATTCATACCAAATACAAACGCAAGAACTGTACATACAAGTCCGAATACAACTTCTTTCCAGCCTGTCAGCTTCAGCCTGTGCTGAGAAACACCGAATACAACCGCAAACAGGATGAAGAACAGGGAAATACTTCCCGCCGCTCCGTTTACCGCCGCGTTCTCAGAAAGGGTCTGTACGCCGTCTGTCACCACATACGCGTTGAATGTATCCGCCACCATATCCGCAAAAGCCGCGATAACGATCAGGCAGAACAGCCAGCAGAATCCGAGGAAAAGTTTACGTCCCGCTTTTCCGATATACTTCTCGATCAGAAGGCCCATGGACTTTCCATCGTTCTTCACACTTGCGTACAGAGCCCCAAAGTCTGTTACCGCTCCAAAGAAGATCCCTCCTATGACAATCCACAAAAGAACAGGAAGCCATCCGAAAGCCGCTGCCTGAATCGCTCCTGTAACAGGGCCCGCTCCCGCAATCGATGAAAACTGATGGGCGAATACTGTCCATCCGTCCGTAGGTACATAGTCCTGTCCGTCATTATGGACGACGGCAGGTGTCTTTGCCTTCGGGTCAATTCCCCATTTGTTCGCCAGCCAGCGTCCGTACAGCGTATATGCTGCGACAAGGCACACGGCAGCGATCAGTACAATTACCAGTGTGTTCATAATCTCTTCACTCCTTCTCTGATATAACTGCATGTTGCAAAGCGCCAAGGCACTCCCGAATGAAAAAACCAAGGAAATCGAGTAGGAGGCTAACCATTAGTTGATTAGCCGACCTCTCACACCACCGTGCGTACCGTTCGGTACACGGCGGTTCTTTAGTTTTCGTAGACTACTAGATAATAGTCAAGCATGGATGTATATCCTAACTTGGCTATTATTTTATTCGAAAAGATTTGGTTCAAGACTTTCGCCATTCTCCAATAGCCTTTTCTACTGTTGGCTAATTCCTTGGCTTTCCAATCCTCTAATCCTAGTGCTTTCAGCATTCGGCACTTTGTTTTGATTTTCTTCCACTGTTTCCAATAGACCGCTCTGATTCTGCGTCTTGCCCATTCGTCCGTTTTCTGGAGAAGTTTCTTCATGTCTGCAAGTCTAAAATATTCTACCCATCCTCGCACATACTCTTGATACTTCTTTTCTCGCACTTCATTGCTTATCCCTTTGTTCCTGTCAGTAAGTTCTCTGATTCTATTCTTCATCTTTGCTACTGACTTCGGGTGTACTCTAAATCTGCATTTACCTTTATGTCTATAAAAGCTATATCCGAGGTATTTGACTGTGCTGATATGAGCCACCTCTGTTTTCTTCCGATTTACTTTAAGAAATAGTTTCTTTTCAATAAATGGAATGATGTTCTTCAAGGTTCTTTCTGCGCTTTTTCTGCTCTTACAGAAAATCATACAATCGTCTGCGTATCGGACAAATCTATGTCCTCTATTCTCCAGTTCCTTATCCAACTCATTTAGCATTACATTACTAAGCAATGGGCTAAGCGGACCGCCTTGTGGCATTCCAACCTCTGTACGTTCAAACATTCCTTTTGCGATTACTCCCG
>ERZ773248.1408-NODE-1408-length-19976-cov-3.063200_pt1 | contig 19976 bp, 18 predicted proteins | sample MGYA00580518_ERZ773248 | MGnify/ENA primary metagenome ERZ773248 (study PRJEB29015, sample SAMEA2737762) | human gut metagenome | biome: human gut; feature: human-associated habitat; material: faeces | place: China | collected 2012 ...
CTCCATGATCTATACCCAGCGAGTTCTTAGTCGAATCTAGCTCCATTCCTGACACTTCAAGAGAAATCACAGTACCCATAGTTCAACCTTTGAATGGCATTTTCCGTAGTACCGGAATACTACCAATACGCCGATTGCGCATCCATGATTTGAACTGGCTTCCATACTCTGTTTTTAGCAAATTGGACTAACCCCACCCCGGTAGCGTCTGCTTCACGCTCTTAGCAGACCTTCAGCGTCACGTGTTTGTCTGCTGAGTGCCAGAAGCGGAAGTTGCTAACTCTGCACCACATTGATTTCTGGGTTGCAGATCACGGTGCTAGAGGTAAGTGTTTTCTATCACGGTATACTGCACCATGAAGGTTCAAATGCTACAAATCTTGTTTTTAAACAACCGTGGGTTAAAATCTTAAATATTAAAAACCCAACATCTTTAAATGTGAGAAACAAATTGGGAATAATTGATATTTATAGAAAAAATGTTGAGCGTAAGCGTAGTGACTTAACCCGATTGAGCGAGCAAAAATCGAAAGAACTAGCCAAGATTTCAGGTTTGAACAATAAAATTCAAACAGCGATCCGGCAAATGAACTCGTCTAAGTCCGCAACAACGATTAACAATCGGCAAGAAGATATTTTCAAAATTCAGATGATTATATCAAAAATAGAAAAAAAAGTTGCCGATTTTGAGGCAAAAATATCTATGAAGAATAGAGAACTGCATAACGAACAGCGAAAACTGGATGCTCAAGAACTGAAAGAACATAAGAATCGCCAACAAATTCAGGAAAAATTACAGCGTCAGCAAACTAGCGCATTAAGTAATGTTAACAAAACGCTCTTGGAACACTCCGACATGATAAACACTTTGAGTAAGCTACCTGAAAAAATCACGGTACTTTTTTTTGCTTCTAACCCCCAAGATCAAGGACAACTGAGGTTAGATGAAGAGGTGAGATCCATCAAAGAGATGATTAGAAGTTCACGACATCGTGATGCCGTAAAACTGGAGTCATGTTGGGCAGTCAGGCCTGGTGATATTTTGCAAAACATAAACGAGTTCTCACCAACAATTGTGCATTTTAGTGGGCATGGAAGTTCTGATGATGAATTGGTTCTTATGGATAATAACTCCAATACTAAACTGGTTTCTATGCAATCCATCGTGCAGGCCATGAGTGTGGCAAATGACAATCTGAGACTAGTCTTTTTCAATACATGTCACTCACAGAATCAAGCTAGTAAAGTAATCGAACATGTCGAATGCGCTATTGGAATGAGTACATCAATTAGAGATGATGCAGCAAGAGTATTCTCAGCTCAATTTTATTCCTCCCTGACGTTTGGGCTTTCAGTTGAAAAATCTTTTAATCAGGCAAAAGCAGCGCTGATGCTTGAGGGAATTCCTCAAGAAGATACCCCTATACTTTTTATGAGAGATGGTCTTGAAGCAGCTGATATGTACATTATCTCACAGTAATGCGAGTAAAATTCCAGTTCTCGCTCAAAACTACCTCTAAGTTCAAACCCCGCTGAGAGCCTGCAGCGGTTCAGTGAAGCACTTTTATGTTAGAAGAGAGTATCCGGTAGGATCACTTGAAGATAAGCAGAATGCTTCTGAAAAAGATCAGGTTGCTAGAATTCAGCCTTCACGATGACAGGCAAAATAATCGAGAGTGGCTTGAGCGGCTTCTCCACCCTGAATTCCTGGAAATCACACGATCAGGTGTGATGGTTGATCGTTAAGAGACGATTACGTCGCTATTAAACGAGAAAACCGCATTGCCTATTATAAGCAGCGATTTTCGACTCACCGAAATGGAGGGAGGCTGCGCCATGCTTCACTACCGAACATCTTATGCTGACTGCAGTCGTCCGGCATTGCGTTCATCCTACTGGCTGCATTCGGATAGTAGGCTCTGTTTTTTCACCAAGCAACGCCAGCTGCAGGCGCTGCTTAGGTCCGCAGCTGAGATGTTATATTTAATGTCGTTGCTTAAAGCCACATTAAAAAGAAGACAGTGTGTGAACAGAAATCAGAGCAAAGATTATCAGGGTATGTGAAGCAAAGATCATGGCAAAGGGTAGTAACGTTGGACTGTCATTTTATGCTTTCTTTGCTAACAAAAATGATGACCTAGAGCTGCTTATGGAGGTTGCAAACTGGTGGATCCTGGAGATGAAACTTGACCATTTCGAAAAAGCAGAAAAGATAAAATCACTCGTCTTAGCCATTTAGCGAACGGAACATCCAGACACAGGGATGAACGGCGTAACAGGGTTATGCCCGGAGACGCCTTTTGCAGGGCGAGAACACCCGCCCTTGCGGCGGCGAGAGCGATGATCTAACTTTTAAACTCATCGAGTTTTTTTATTAACTTAGCCAAGTCAATGCTCTTTCTTCTTCTACTACCAATTTGGCCGTTCTCATCAAAAGAATCAATTAACTTTGTAATATGATCTTTAGATAAGTTATCAAATATTTCATCTTTGAATATGAGATTAAATCTATTATCTGCATCATCGAAATCAATTGCCTTTGATGCATATAATATGACTATATCATAAACCTCTTTCTCGCAGTTATATTCGTCATAGATATCAAGCATTAATTTTATATGTGAGATTGTAAGGTTATTTAGTTCATAACTTTCAATCTTGCTTTGAATGTGTTTAAAGTAATCGCTAGATGAGCTGAATAGAAAGGTTGTAGCAACTAAGTAAACATGTGAATCAATATCATCTTCATCTTTTCGGTTGATATATTCTCGAAGACGCCCTTGGAGTTCGGGTGAGAATTTTTTATACAAATCGGGGTGTCTGCATAAAAATGTAAAGAAATGGCTTAAGTTTGACCATTTAAAAGTTATATTTTCGAAATAATCTAAATCATCTTTAATCTTATTTGCCGTACTTGGATCTTTTTTGACCTCGGTATAAACATGGTAACATGCATTACGTAGAATCAATCTATGCTTGATTGCCTCCGCGTCGTCCAGTCTGAAACTAAACTTCCAAAAATCTTTAAATATTTTATAAGCTGAACCTGGCGTTACTCGTGAAAGATATTTTTCAATGAGTGGCTTTATATTACCTGAAGAGGCATAAAATTCGCTATTATTAACCAATGTTTCAAGGATGACCTGAAATAGATCTTTTCCGTAGTAATTTTTTCTGGTTATGAAATCATCGAGCGCATTAATTATCATGCTTTTAACTAATTCTTTATTTGGTGTGTATAGGGCGTCGTCCTCGGAAAGTATAGGATGAGCACATAGGTGTCTCTTTTTCTGTATGTCTCTGATGTTTGATATTTCACCGGCACCTATGAATTTTTTTTGTTCATAAAACCCTTCAAATATAGCCAACTCCCATTCAGAAGAAGTGCTATTTGTACGTTGTAATTCTTCAATTTTACTAATTTCCTTTTTTGCCCATTTATCATCCGTTAAGTCAATTAATCTGCGGGTTTTATAAACTGCGTCACAAACTAACACTGACCACAATGTAACTACTGCAGCTCTATAATTACCATTCAAGTAACTACTGTAAACTTCTTTGAAGTAATTTTTTGTAGAGCTTGATTCAATCATCTCTATCTTTTCTTCTATGCCAAAACTATTTCTGAACACGTAATTTCCTTTTTTAATGTGGCGGGTTAATTGTATTCCAAGGGGTATTCCTGCTTTATCTTTTTTGTTAAACGCTGGTTTAAATTGCAGCAGTTAATAGCGTCTTAATTGAATCTCTTCTTACATCTTTTTTATTCACTTCAACCCTAACTGGCCACCTTCGGCTCCTGCCCTGTCGGGCAGTCTTCGAGCCTCACTCCGTTAAACGCCGAGCGGCTTCAGGCCTGCCGGCTAGAGTCTGATGGCTAAAGTTCACCTCTGCAACCGGCTAACGCCGGTGCTTTCACCGCCTAGGCTCCAGTAAAGACCACTGGGCGGTACCTGACGGCTTTTTATAACGATACCGGCAAGTTGAGCATCACTCAGAGTTTCATAAGGTGTATCCTTCCAAGCTTTGTGAAAATGCCTGTAAATCGTTTGAAATGCCATTATTAAACAATAAATGCAAGATTTTTAATGATTATCGTCCGGAGTGCTGGAAACTTCACTGTTCTTTTCTATATGAACTTGCAATTCGAAGGATTAGTTCAGCATTTAGAGCAAATGAAAACTTCCGCTTTTCGCTCTCAGCAGACCTTCAGCGTCACGTGTTTGCCTGCTGTGTGCAAAGAGCAGACGTTGTTTAGCCCGAGATGTAACAATATTTAAGGGGCAGTTCAAACCCTCAAAGCTAAAATGAGGGCTTACGTTATTCTGATTACAATAATGAGCGCTCTCATCATTGACCTTTGCAAAGCTGCATTTCTCAGACTCGAGAGACCAACTGTCTGAGATTATTTAGAATTAGTTTGCCTGCATCCAGCGGAGCCAAATTATGGATCAGGGCAATCTCATGCACTGTACGATGGACATCACGCGGCCGAAGAGGGGTGCCTTCGTGCAGAATAAATGGGCCATCTGTCTCGGTCAGCAATCGGTCAAGAGGCAAAATGCTGATGAGTTTGCGGTGTTTTTCTGACCTGAGCATCTCTTCATTAATTGAAAAATAACAACCGAGCTCAACTGCCCGCCGGGCTTCAGAAACGGTTCCGGTAAACCAGTGAAGGATCGCCTGACTATTATCAAACAGCCTGCTCTCCTCAAGGTGCTTCAGTACTTTTGAGACCGTTCGCACACTATGGATACTCAAAATTTTATTCCCCTGCTCAGCGCTGGCGCGAAGAATACGGGAAAAAACACGTTCCTGGGCTTCAAAGCTTTTATAGAAACGAGGGCCAGCATCAAGACCAACCTCCCCCACGTAGCGAGCGGAGGGAAGATAGCGCTCAAATAAAGCAATCTCCTGTTCCCGTTCCTGAATTAACTGGGGATGCATACCCAAGCCCACCCTCACATAATGTGACTCGGCTGTCAGTTCGCAGTTTCTGGGCCATGCCTTAGGCGTGGTCGTAACCGCCAGGGTGGCGACCCGCTCCTGATCACAGTCAGCAATGATGCCGACGTGATCAGAATAAAGGTCGAGATGACAGTGAAAATCAACCCATAACGGAGACGCTTTTTTCTGCATGGCAGTCATGATTTCGGCCTTGATACAACACCATTAAGCAGGCTGCCGATTTCCTCCATTCCACGCGTATACACACCGACATAATCGGCAATACTGCCTGGATGGTCAGAAAGTGGACCTGGCTTGTGGACATCGAATTTTGCACGTCCGGGGTTGGTCGCAAGTTTTGCAAGAGAAAGCTGGAATGCCCTGACATGCTCCCCTTCCGCTTTGCGACTGTCGAGAGTTTGCGCATTGAGATCTGGTATGCGGTAGGGGGTTTCATCAAGGCGGAATGCGGCATGAAGAGACGCACGCCTGATAAGGCAGGGCACGCACCTGCCACAATGCTTGGGAGCACGCTCGGCCGGATCAGGATCATAACGTCGGCTCTGTGGAGAGGAGCAAGACATGGTATTTGATGCATGTTGCCGGATAAACTGTTGGTCCCTGCACTCTAGTGCCATCTCACCTTTCGTCTTAAATGCATAGGGGTTATGCAAGACAGCATTGATTCCAAGATTGGTCAGTAATTCATTAAACCGAGCCATGTAAAATGGATGCGTCGTGCGTGTACTTAATGCCCCCACTCGTAATGGGTCAAGTGGAACATTGAGAGAAATGAGGCCGTTTTCCGGTACATTGATGACCATCCTCTCGCCAACAGAGTCTGCAGCCAGGGCGGCAAGCGAGAAGAAGAGGAAAGAGCGTCCCCGCAGGGTGTCTTCCCCTGTCTCCTGTAAAAACGTTGTTCTTTTAAAGCCTACATGTGCGCGCACGTGTCCAAAAGCCTGACTGTATCGGGCCTTCAACAGGGCCGAACAATTTCTCTGATACTTTGCCGTTACACTATCCCAGTGGTGGCTGACAAAAAGTGGGGTAAGCCCCTGTGACAACAGATCTATCGCGCCAATAAAGCTGTCGAGCCCTCCCGAAAACAGGCAAACCGATGTTGGGTTCAGGGAACGTGGTTTAGTTGACGCTTTTATCAGGCCGCCTTCCACCTCTGGCCTTTCGCGAAAGTGTAAAGACCAGCGATCCCCTGTTAGGAAATTAAGTAGTTTACTGAGCAGTTCAGCCTGATTTCCCCACAATGCAGGGTCAGCAACCGGAATATGAAGCGCAATCTCGCGAGTCCAAAAATCCTGGGCATTAAGGCGTCGGGATATACGTGTATCGGCCGCAGTAACGGTTGCGGCAAGCAATGCGAGATCTACAGACGTATCTGTAGGAGTAAGCCCATACTCACCTAAGCCTTCGATAGCCTTATCGAGGCCAAACTCAAGTTTCCCGTTGTCTTTCAGAAAGTTAATTTCCGTTAACAACGTGTGCAACCGATCGAGTGTTGGCGCAGCGGTGTCACCACTACCCAGTCTGGCTACGATTGTTTGATGGCTCATTCCATGCTCTCCCCTTCGCTGGCAATCAGCTCAAATGCCTTCTCGTAAATCTCATGAACTTTTCTGTCAATTTCATTTCCTGAAAGACCTGAAACATCAGATAAATCGTTTCTGAGCTGGGAACGTGTCGCGCTATCGATGAAACTATGCAGTGTTTCTTGTATGTCCGCGATTGCTTCAACATCATCGGGTAGTTTGATCGCATTTTTACCGATATCTGACATTATCTTGCCTTCAATGGAGTGCACGACAAAACCAAGAAATACTTCCTGGAGCTGTTCAGGCGTCAAGGCATCGAAACTCCCCTCACCTGTTTCTGCCAGGTCCCTAATGGTATCGAGCATTGCCTGCCTGGCAATCCCTTCATCAACAGACCCACCGGGAGGACACAAGAATTCCACCAGTGAAAGGAATACCGATGAGGCTGGCTCTCCGGCAAGCGAACCAAGATCGAAACGCTGAAGAGCCTGAGTTGCGCCCCCTTGTTCGAAATTGCCGATAATGTTCAGTAAACCACCAGCAACAACTCGTGACGATCCCATGCGACGGCTGGCCCTGCTGGGACCACCCGTACCGTTTCTGACATATCCAGCGACTGCTCTGCCTAGCGCGCTCGGGCTACGAGAGCGTGCATAACGAGTGAAATTTCCCTTAGGTGTGCTCAGCGGCCCCGCGCCACTGGAATCAGAAGGTAAATTGCCTGGAGCGGTGTTTCCGTTCTGAGTCTGGCTATCCGTGGGTATGTCATTTGGAGGCGTTAGCGTTGGTGCCGGCGGGTTATCCACGAAGTCGGGAACTAAACCGTTGATCGGTCCACCGTAAGATTTTGATGTTCCCATTTACTTTTGTTTCCCTTCCAGTTCGAGGATCGCTTTTGCAGAACGGCTTAACGCTGCGTTGTGAGGCTGATCTACCCACTCTTGAAGAATAGAGCGGAACTCCATTTCATAACTGGCGTCAACGAAAGATTGTGAAAACCCGGTCATCCAACTACCCCCTTTTTTTGGAATCTGGATGCGGCGAATAAAATCAATTAGCTTATTTTGTGTCCTGGGCAGGCACTTCACGAGGAACAGCAAACCATCAATCCCTGCTGGCGCTTTGACAAAGCTGTCTTCCTGGAGAATGCGTACACAGAGAGCTTCAAACACTTCATCGGCTTCCGGTGCAGAGAGTTTCTCAAGGGGGACCTTGAGGCCTGCTACAGCCATCCGCGGCCCCATGAGTTTCTCAATCAACGGTTCAAGATGGCTAGAGGTCAGTGCCCCCTCGAAAAGGCTTTGTTTATCTCTCGTCACAAACACATAAGGTCTTAAGTCTTCATCGGCAAGCCGCGGTTCTGTCCGCGCCCAGTCAACTGCCCAGCCGTTTTTCATCCACACGGCAACGTCAAATTGGTCTGAAGATAAAAGCTGAGTGTGTGGTGCTTCTTCCTCTTTTTCCGAACCAGTCGCCCCCCTTGCCTGTTCTTCGAATTGTGCAAGTACCTCTGGTTTTCCTTTGTTGTGGCTGCTTACTTCCCTGACAATTTGTTCGTAAAAGGTGGGATAGAAGCGCTCAGCCAGCATTATCTTTGCCAGCACAGGGCGCTTTATCTCATCCCCGAATCCCCGTGCTTCAGCAATTGCCTGTCTTAACATCATCGAATTCAGGAACCGCTTAATCTGTCGCGGATTCCCTCGAGTACCTGCGCTCAGGAGAGGGGTGACATGAGCGCTAATGAGAAGCGCCTGATCGACCGGCTCAGGGATGTCATCTTTAAGAACCTCACTGACCACTTTTCTGTCCAGGCCGCTACTCAGCCAGGGGCGCTGCATCTCTTCACGAGCCTTCTCCAACAGGTCCGTAAACTGTTTATGCGTTGGACCCAGTGCGTTTTCTGCCAACAGAAGCGTGGTATATACCCGTGTCTCTAAGCTACCTAATGCGGGTATGCGGAAAGGTACCTGTATCAGCTTCTCAAGATAATTACGCGCATAAGATAACGGGCCCTGGCTCTGAGGCAGATCGGGAAAGTGATTTCGGACGGCATATTCGATCATCGCCTCGTCAGCACCAATCACAAAAGCCGTTTTCTCGACAAACAGGAACAGGCGGATCGCCTCCAGTGTGTCTATCGCCGTTTCTGGCAGGCATCGATCGAGATCGTCAACAATTACTACAAGCTTGTCAATTTGGGCTTCTTTGAGAAGTTCACTGAATTCATTTCTGAAGGCATGTATATGCTTCGGCAGCGTTTCCTGCTCAGCATCAGCCTCTTTAATAAAATCTCCCGCCTTCCCGACAAATGCTTTGATTCCCTCAGCTGACAACGTTTCCTGAGGATTACTGATCAGCCCGGCGGCGATATCCAGCACGCCTTTGAGTTGATCCATCGTAGGTATGCCAGTGAAAGCGGTAAGCGCCAGGCCTCCCGTTTTGCGGGCGAGTTTAAGCCAGTCAACCCTTCTGAGTACCTTCTTAGCTGCGGCTGCGACCTTAGTGCAACCCGGGCGGGCTCGTACAAGTTCTTCCACAAGAGTTTCGATAATAACCGTCTTAGCATCTTCAAAACCTTCAAAAGTCCAGCCATTAAACCAGATGCAGAGAGTCTTATCTTTATTTTCACACGAGGTCTGCAACATCTTGAGAACACTAGATTTACCCGCTCCCCAGTCGCCGTGAACACCAATTGTAATCGGAGCCTCGGGTGTCTCTTCAATGAGCTTCACCACCGTCTCGGCAATCGCCGAGTAGTACAAAAGATCTGTAGCCGTTTCCTGGTCATTTAAGAACATTTAAGTGTCTCCCCGTGACATATGTTCGTAATCGTTGAGCTCAACATTTTTCGGTCTTTGAACCGATGGGTGATTTAGAAAGATGCGTCGCGCTTCAGCCAGTCAGCTATGGCCTGGCATAACTAAGCGCCAGACCTCAGCTTTGCCAATGAATATTCAGGGGGGGGAATTGGGGTATTTAGCCTGGAGTTCAGCCAGTCTTTTTGCGTCACGCTCAGAAAATTCGGCATCGCCAAACACAGGATTGCCCTGCGCATCATCGACTCTTATAACGGTTACGGTAAATACAGCGTCAGAGGGAGCATTCACTTTTCCCCAATCGGAAAACATATTCGGCGCCAGGTTCCATTCAGCCTTTTCTCCAGGCTCAAGACCACCAGAAATCTGGTAATTGAAGGTGTCGGTGAACCACGGAACTTCCCTTCCCGGGCTTGCGATGACGCCTTTGAAATAAGCGCGCGCGATGGCTTTATTTGTGCCGTTCTCAACGCTCAACTCAATGATGGGCTGATCTCTTCCATAATTTTTTTTCTCAAAGTAAAACCGGGAGCGGGATACCTTGAAGGCTTCAAGTTCCTTCAGGCTACTTTCTGCGGTTTTTTGCTTTTGTAGAAGTTCCGAGATTTCCTGAAGTGCCTGAGTTTGTTCGCGTTCAGCTCTCTCCTTTCTAATCGTTTCGGCATAAGAGATGATCTCTTCTCCGGTTTTACCTGAAAGTTCGCTTTTCATTTGTGCCTCGATACCCGAGGTATTTTTTGTCATCCCTGCTTGCATTAGATCAGCAAGATTCAAATGGTTAAGGGCTACTACCTTAAGCGCACTATCGTATGTAGTGCGTTGATTCTCTGGAAGTGACTCCCTTACCTTCTGAATTGATATCTTCATGTTTTCGTCACTGGAAGTATCAATCTTGGGCTTGTCACAACTACTCAAGGAAAGGACTATTGCAAGCGCAGCCATTACTTTCTTCATAAATATTCCTGTCAAACCTTGCTGAATAGGATAAATCCTAACCCCTGAATGAGTCATTTGGAAGCAACTCGCAATGAAATGGTAAGAAAAATTGACAAAAAGTTAACGACATCTTTCTTTGCAAGGTCTAGTGGCTTTCCATGCAGGAAAGAGGTTGAAAATGGGGAATTAACGCTAAGTAGAGAAACTGGAAGAATTTCGATGCCGTGCAAAAAGTGGGATCGCTGGAGCAATTGAAGTTAACGTAACAGTGCAACAAGTACTGTGTTCGTGCAATGTGTGACCTGATTTCCGGTGATAAATACGCTGCGGTGTTAGCAATGTCCGCTTCATGCGCTGAGGCATTTGACAAGCTTTTTATAGCCTAAGTAAGGGCGAGAGTCGCGCTTCGAGTGCCAGCAAATATTTTACTTCGTAGTAGCTGGTTCTGGACTTCCAGCAGTGGTAAATGATCCTTATCCATTTAAACGCCAGAGCCCGGATGGCTGATTGATGCGATTTCCGCATTATCGGGCTCAATGGCTTTTATCTTTTGGGGATAACGCAGCATTAACTCTAATGCCAGCTCGGCATCCTGTGGGTAATCTTTAGCGCCGCTGGGCGAGATGGCTTTGCCGGTAACGAGCCAGGGACAAAGCGTGGATGGGGAAAACGGTGATAAACGGATATTTCTGAAGAGCATACACCACGGGGCCTTTCTTCAACTCAACGGCGATAGCGATCCTGCCTTTTAGCTTCTGGTGTAACTCGGTACGCCAGACATCAAGCGCTTCTGCTGTATGTTCAATCACATGGAATACGCGTTCACCGTTTTTAAACTGAACACAGACATCGTGTTTTTTATCTGCCCAGTCCAGACCAACGTGCGCAGCAAATTGATTAGTCGCAGTCATCACCAACTCCTTTTCATCGGGGATTGGTATGCATTCCACGCTCTTTGAAAGAAATATAGCCAGCAGTTTATCTGCATGCCCTGAGTATTCGTTAGCGAACGTGGAGCACCTACTAGGTCGAAAGAAAAGCGGAGATCATCGCATGATTCCCGCTCAATATTCGTAACCAGTAAGCGCATACCCTGAATCACTTAAAAGTGTAATTCTCAGGGTGCTAATGACTATATTTCGCTCATTGCCGATTTTCAGGTTGAATCATGTTCTAGCAGCGAACACTGCCAGATCAAGTTTAAGCCAATACATCTATAGGGGTGAGCGGGCTCTTTGCCGCCCGCCCCGCAGCCTGCAAATTTTCTTGGCACCAAGTACCAGGAAAATTTGCAGGGGGGAATTCGCCGTTGGAACAAGCTTTACTCTGCCCACACACGTTAAAGGTTAAAGTCACATTCTTTTGTAGCTTCTTCTCCCCTGCCCTCAGGCTTTATCCATCAAATAACGATGCGCTTTGGATGCCGCACTGGCAGCTTTAAAAATATAGCGTTTGTCGTTTTTCAGTGCTTTCAGCCAGGAAGCGATATAGCTTTCATGCTGAACCTCTCCGACAACCCCCAAATCCGCCATCAGGAACGCGCTTCCCAACTCGGCGATCAGCTCCTCAAAAGCATAACTCTCACTGCCAAACTTCCCTTTCATTTCACGGTTCAGCCGGCTTTTTGCCCCACACCAGTGGATTAACTCATGCAGGCCCGTTGCGTAGAAATTGGCAGCATCGCTAAAAAGACGACGTTCCGGTAAATGGATTTCGTCGGTTGATGGTGCAAAAAAGGCATTCTGTCCCTTCTCAATGATGGTTGCACCACTGTAAAGGAAAAGCGCCTCCGCAGGCGGCAACGGCTCAAAAGTCCCTGCTGGGAAAACGGCTTCGTCCCTCATAGGCAAACCATCAATTTGCTCAACATTAAATACGGTGAACGTCTTCAGCATCGGTATATAGTCAGTTTCTCCGTCGTCATTTTCCTTTTCCAGCGTGGTATAGAAAATGGCGGTAGTGCCGTGTTCTCCCTTGCGTACCTGCCCGCCCTCCGCTTTTGCCTGTTTGTAGGTCATCCAGCGTGAATCATTGAACCCCTGTTCTGACGCACTGCTCCACAACAACATGATATTCATCCCGCTGTATGCAGCGCTAGTCGCATAATTTGAAGGTAATCCTGACATGCCCGGTACGCGCTGCCAGGGGCATGACCACGGCTTAACACCGGCTTCCAGTGCCGTAATGATACTGTCAGTAACTGCCTGATAAATATCGGTACTATTTTTAGAAAATTTCGTTTTTGAGGAGCCTGACTGCTCCAGCGGGGATACGCTGGTCGCCGCTGAGGTGTTAGGGGCGCCAGTCTGGGTATGCAGGGATATCGTCATGGTTTTTTCTCCGTCAGTGGTGTGATTTTCGTCTTCGTATCGCCTGACGGTTCGCTTTCCCGGCATCGTTCCAGCCTGCAAGGGCGCAGAATGCGTGCTATTTACCCTTGCGGGATGGGTTGTACTGGGAAACGATTAAACGGAAGCAGATATGAAGAACGAAAAACGCACTGGAGAAATAACTAGCCCACGCATAGCCGGGTTTAGCGCCCCTTGGTTCGCAGCGGTGAAATGGTTTGGGGGTTTGGGAGTGGGGTTTAACGCTGCAGCGGTGATATTTGCACATAACCATCCGAGTGGTATCCCTGAGCCAAGTCATGTTGACAAGGCGATTAGGGTGCGGATTAAAAAAGGATTGGCAATGGTTGACGTGCGTGCATTGGATCACTTTACTTCGGCGGTGAGCCCACGGTGTCCTTCGTCGAACGGGAGTTGTTTTGATCGCAGGGAGCTTCGGCCCCCTTTTTTCTGTGATCTATGTCGAGTTCTCCGTGGCAGCATGTTCCTTACGCTTTGGAGTACCTACTGTATGCGCGCGCTGCTCACTTTTTGTATATGATTAAACTCAATTTATGTACGATTGACGTACATCCTCAAAACGCTTACCGTTGGGGTAATAGCCTGTCCATTTTGTGGCGTAATATGATCGCAGCAGCCCGTCACCCAGGTGAAGTTCTCACCCAATGGCATGAGGCTGGTGGTGTGTTACCGACTGAGCTAGCGCGCCAGCTTGGCGTCCCAGCCAATGGATCACCCAGATCATCAACGACAAACGTAGTATTACCAGCGACTCAGCACTACAGCTTGCTCATTGGTTCAGCGATTACTCGCAGTTCTGGATGCACTTGTAGGCACTGTACGATTTGGACCTTGTCGAAGCTGAATCACGAATGGTTATCAGATCGCTCCCTACTGGCCCAACTGTTTACTGTTATAAGATTAACAAGCATATAAAGCCTGAATAGGGAAGCTTTATGACGGAAGGGAACAAATCCTTTGCTTACATTGATGAGTGTATTTGGAGGGGAAGTAGCGCATGACTAATGCACCCTCAGACATCATATTCCACTATCCACCGGAGCTGTTCAACCTCCTGGTGGATGTTTTGCCGTTGCTCAATCGCTCTAAGCAGGATGTGCTGGTTTTCTTCCGGGGCGCAGGAGTACCTGACAAAATAACTTCTGACATTGCAGTTCACTTGAGGGCTGCACCAAAGGATGTCAACAAGTACCAGATGGTTCGCACGGTGCTTGAACGCCTCAACACGAAGGGGGAACACGCTCTCCGTGAACGGCGCGAGGTGCTGCGGCGCGTGGTGGACTTTGCGAACTTTGATTCGTGCTGGCCCGCTGACCAACTTAAAGCCAAGGGTCTTGTCGCCAGTATCCGCGAAGTCGTCAACCAAAAAGACGCTTTCATGCGCATGAACAATGCCCGCGAAGAAGAACGGCAAACCCGCCTCGCTGAGTCACAGCGGATCGCAGCAGAAAAACGTGATCTCTGTAACAGAATCGAGAATGCCAAGCAGGGTTTATATACATTGTTTAGCACTACTGCGACTGCACAGGAACGCGGAAAATTGCTGGAGACGGCTCTCAACAATCTTTTTCAAGCCTATGGTGTTCTCATTCGTAAATCCTTTCATTTGGTTGGTGAGGCTGGTGGAGGGATCGTCGAGCAGATTGATGGGATCATTGAACTCGGTGGTGTTCTGTATTTCGTTGAAATGAAGTGGTATCGCAATCCTGTGGGTAAGCCTGAGATTTCAGAGCATCTTGTTCGCCTCATGTCGCGTGCCGAGGTTCGAGGCATCTTCATTTCTGCCAGTGACTACACAGAACCTGCCATTCATACGGTACGTGAATTTCTGCAACACAAAGTTTTAGTCCTCTCGACGCTTCATGAGATCGTCCGTCTGCTTGAGCAGCAAGACGACCTTTCGGAGTTCTTCACAAAGAAAGTCCAGGCTGCGCAGATACACAAAAACCCGTACTTCTGCCCACTCGATAACCAAGGACAAGGTGCTTTATGACGGCGAGTTGGATGGACATCAATAAGCCGCCGAGCCCAGCAAGCGCTGTTACGGCAGCTCAGGTGGCGAACGGCCCCATTATGCCGCCGCAGCAAAGGCTACTGACCTACTCGCCAGACGAGTGGGAGGGATTCGTCGAGGAATGGGCTTATTACTGCCTCGCGACGAAGTATGAACACGTCCTGCGTTTCTCTGGTGCTGGCGATATGGGTATTGATGTCGCCGGGTTCGTTGGCGATGAACGCCTTCAGGGTGTATGGGACAACTTCCAATGCAAGCACTACGGCAATGCCATCAGGCCTAGTGATGTTTGGGTTGAGTTCGGCAAGATCATCTGGTACTCGTACAAAGGTGAATACACGGTCCCTCGTCGCTACTATTTTGTTTCGCCTCGAGGTGCTGGTACGTCGCTTAGCCGCCTATTTTCAAATGGCACGAAGTTGCGTGAGGAATTGTTAGCTAACTGGGATAAGCATGTGAAAGATGCGATCACTAGCACACAAGAAGTGTTGCTCGATGCAAAGCTCCGTGCCTATGTAGACTCATTCGATTTTACCATCTTCGATGCCAAGACTGCGCTTCAGCTTGTTGACGATCACAGAGCCACGCCGGTTCACACAGCGCGCTTTGGTGGTGGACTACCAACGCGGCCTGCATCTGAAAAGCCGCCCCAAGAAGTTGCCGCCACCGAGAGTCGCTATGTGACGCAGTTGTTCGGCGCATACAGCGAGCACACAGGAACAATAGTGACTGACCCTTCGGCCTTGTCCGTGACGAAACTCAAGGATCATTTCCGCCGCCAGCGCGAGGCGTTCTATGAGGCTGAGTCACTGCGCGTCTTCGCACGTGATAGTGTCCCACCAGGCACGTTCGAAGCTTTGCTGGATGACATTCATGATGGCGTTATTGATACACAAGACGGGAACCATGCTGACGGCTACGAAAAGGTCTGCGCTGTCACCAAGGCTGCCCGCGACATGCAGATTACGGCAAACGCCCTCATCATTTGTACGAACCCCAAGGATAGAGACGGAATCTGCCACCAACTTGTGAATGAGGAGCGCCTTCGGTGGACACGATCATGAGCCAAGAACATAAGCCAATTACCTTCAATAGCCCACTTGAGGCTGGTATCCGTGCGGTCTCGATACTGGGTGCTGCCTATCCGCAAACCTACGACCTCCAGCGGCTTGTGGCCCTTGACTACCTTCTTGTTCATACAGGCGATATTGATGGACCAGACAATTTGCACCCACCGACGCCTATGCGGTCTGCTGAATTGCTCGTGCGCCGCAAGTTGGTTGAGCAATCACTGCTTCTGATGATGACCCGTGACCTCGTGGAGCGCGAAGTCACATCCGAGGGAATCAAGTACGGCGCGGGCGAAAATGCTGCAACGTTCCTGTCATCAGTATCTTCCAACTATTTGCTGTCCCTGAAGGATCGCGCTGTATGGCTTGTCGAAACCATTGGTGATCTGACGGATGAACAGTTCAAAGGCATGATGCGTCGTTTCTTCGATAAATGGGTCGAACAGTTTCAGAGCATTGAGCAAAGCTTGGGAGGTGAGGTATGACGGCAGTAACTCCCGGCTTACGCTTGCGCTTTCTCGGTTTTTTTGGGCCACAAAAGCCATCCGCAACAGTGACCTTCGGTGCTGGCCTCAATGTCATTTACGGCGCATCGAACACTGGAAAATCTTTCATTGTCGAAACCATCGACTTCATGCTCGGTGGAAAGCCGCCTCTGCGCGATATCCCTGAGCGCGTTGGCTACGACCTTGTTCTATTGGGGCTTGAAACCCTTGATGGGAAGTCATTTACACTCTGGCGCAGCATAGATGGTGGTGGTTTTCGGCTCTATGAAGACTTGCACCAGGCGCCACCAACAAACGAAATTACGTATACGCAGCTTGACGAAAAACACAGCGATAAGAACAACACGAACCTTTCATCATTCTTGCTGGATCTATGTGGCCTTGGTGGCAAGCGTGTTCGCAAAAATTCCCGGAACGAAACCATCAGTTTAAGCTTTCGCAACATTGCGCGTTTGATGATCGTCGATGAGACGGAGATCACACAACAAAGCTCACCGCTCATTGATGGCAATCCCACCGCTAACACGCCGAACTTGGCCACATTCAAGTTACTTCTAACCGGAGCAGACGACTCCGCATTGGTCGCCACCAGTAATAAAAGTGAGCCAGAAGAGTTATCGCGCGAGGCACAATTGCGTCTTCTCGATCAGCTTCTTGACGACTATCGTGACCGGCTCAAGGAGTTGACAAAGAGTCCGAAGGAACTGGAGGAGCAGCTAGAGAAGATCGACAACTCACTTCGTCAACAGGCGGCCCAGGTAAACACCACCGAAGATGAATTTCAGGAGGCTGCTGGGAAGCGGCGAGAATTGCGCAAGAAACTGGAAGAAAGCCGAGAGCGACGTGCAGAGGTGAGTGCGATGCTTGAGCGGTTCAGGTTGCTTGACAGACACTACTGGTCCGATATTGAAAGGCTACGTGCCATTGAAGAAGGCGGGACGCTGTTTAGCGTACTGGGTGCCGGGCATTGTCCTCTTTGTGGAGCTGACCCCGATCATCATCGCGCCCATACTGGGTGTGATGGAGATACTGATGTCGTCGTTCAGGCTGCACGAGTGGAGATTGCCAAGATCGAAGTTTTGCGCACGGAACTTGTAGATACCGTCCAAACCCTTGAGCGCGAAGGTGCCAGCCTTGATCGCAGAATGCCTACTGTTGTTCGAGAACTGGAGTCAATTTCAGGGTCAGTTGAAGAATTGCTCGCACCTAAGCTCTCGACCCTTCGCAAGTCCTATTCAGGCTTTGCCGACAAGCGGGCCGAGGTGCGCGAAGCGCTGGCACTCTACGCCACTGTGCAAGACATGGAGCGCCGTCGCGCTGATCTTGAAAAGGGCACTGAAGACGGGAAGGCTGGGGGGGTTGCTAATGCAGATCTCTCAACCACTGTGGCCCATAGTTTTGCTAAGACTGTTGAAGGCATACTGACTGGTTGGCACTTCCCAGAGGCTGGGGATGTGTACTTCGATTCCAAGACTAGGGACCTTGTCATTGCCGGAAAGTCGCGTAGTGCTTTTGGTAAGGGCCTTCGCGCCATTACGCATGCAGCTTTCACCCTCGGGCTGCTTGCTTTCTGCCGTGCACGCCACACACCACATACTGGATTCGTTGTGCTCGATTCTCCATTGCTGGCATACAGAGAGCCTGATGGAACGGAATATGATTTGACCGGTACTGACCTTAAAGATCAATTTTACGCGTACCTTGAAGCTCTGCCTGAGGACACCCAAGTCATCGTTGTTGAGAACACCGACCCGCCTGATGCAATCATGAAACGCGAGCAGTCTCTTATGTTTGGCAAGAACCCGCATCATGGCCGTTACGGTCTGTTCCCTTTTATAGCGGACCCTGAACAATAAATGAGCATGGAGTCACCCGATTGATGAAGTTCAAGAAGGGCGATATTACCAGTTAGGCCGAACTGCTGATGAAAGGAACAGGCTGGCTCTCTGCCATCTTCCGAGCCGAAAACCAGCAGCAGGATGTGGTGGAAGATTCACAACTCAAGGAATCGGAGAATGACACCGCCGTAGCAGGTGAACAGCCGCAGGCTGAAACGATTGCCGCGTAACGGTTAGCACAGCAACCCCGGCCCCAGGTCAGTTTGTCCTTGGGTCGGCTTTTCAAAAAACCAGTCGCGGTTGTGATCCGCCGCGACCGGTTTAAAAAGTCAAAGCAAAATCTCCGTCGCAGCAATCGCTCAGGTAACGACGTTAACCCGCGAGTTGGCTAAACTCTGGGTATAACTGGCGGCATCGGGTGAATCCAGCATCCAGGACTTTCACTATCAAAAAAATCCACAGGGACGGGCCCTAAGTCGTCCTGAATAACTTGGTACGCATAGTTGCAATAGACCTGATTACCACGATAGACGGAAACCGCTACACGTTGGATGCCGGTTCCGCGCATCCGCTTCAGAATATGTCGATCGTGCTCCCCAAGTCCCCAACCAAGTAGCGTTAAAGTGGATCGTCGCGACGTTAGCACCTCCCGGTACACGGTAGACAGATAGTAGCTATTCTGGATAGACGATACTTTCTGCTGCATCGTTCCTTCGCTGACAAATAACGGCACGACTTGCTCGCTGCGCCATTGTTCAAGGATTGCCTCTAGCAAGCCTTCTCCCGCGTTGTGAATCTTGAACTCCTGCTCCACAACATTTCTGCACAGAGCCAAGCTCCCATGCGGGTAGAAGACCAAAGTGTTAGTCCGCTCGAATAAAGGATCACGAAATCTCCACCAGGCATCGTCGAACATTCTGTTCCCACGGAAGCAGTCCTTGAATAAATGGCCATCTCTGATATCTAAGCCATAGGTCATTGTCCAGTAGACCAACAAGTCATAATTCAATGATAAAACCGTATCGAACCGTTTGAGGAACTGGTACATATTAGGCAATTGATCGCTAACTTGCTCATATTCAGGGTGTACATCACGAACGGCCTGAATCAAACACTCTCTAACTCTCAGGTAGGCTTGGTGTGTGCGATTGTCTGGAATTTGAAGTGACCTGTTGACGTTTGACGCCTGCCAAACCAGCCGAAGAATCAGCTCGAAATCGGATGTTCTGAAAAATTGAAAGAGTTGATTCACATCATCTGTGAGCAAACCTGCCCGGAGGGCGTAAGCCAGTAAAGAACCATAGTCAAGATCCGGTGAAACAGCAATGCTTGCACCATTACCCAACAATATCGTATCCCGATGATAGTGAGGTGCAATTTGCATCCAAGGCACAATGGGGTATGGCATATCTTATTCCTCTCTTTTTCCTTGCCGTTTATTATGAAATAGCTGTGATGAACCATTTTCCACTATTTCTTAAGGATAATCTTTTTGGTGGCGTTTAGGGCCTTTCTGTGCGTATCGGCGCGATGGACTCGTCCCGTATCCCAATGCAGCTTATCCGCCAGATAATACTTTTGGTTCTGTCCCGTTGTCGTAATACACTTCTATTGCCCTTTGAGCATCCAGTCCGCGCCAATTTTCGGATTCAGGTCGATATCGAATTCATCCTGACAAAATACTGGATGGTCCTGGGCGACAGCCTGTTCGATGGAGAGTCGCTTTTCCTCTGAATGAGGGTCTAACATTTTCAGTGTTAGCGAAGCTATGCGCCAGACAATACCTGCCCGTATCTGATATCAATGCAATGTAGCTGGATGCAGTGACACGCCAAAGAGTCGGTTATCTACCTCAAAACCCATAACGTAATGGGCTGGTCAATAAAACCGACGCTTTCATGAGAGCTGGCGCTGTATGCGTTGATATCTT
>ERZ773248.1430-NODE-1430-length-19633-cov-12.351108_pt1 | contig 19633 bp, 19 predicted proteins | sample MGYA00580518_ERZ773248 | MGnify/ENA primary metagenome ERZ773248 (study PRJEB29015, sample SAMEA2737762) | human gut metagenome | biome: human gut; feature: human-associated habitat; material: faeces | place: China | collected 2012 ...
CTGCGGACGTGATAGTGGATTGCATCCATAAATACTACAGCATACACTTCTTCCAAAGGGCGTTCCTGCCATTCTTTTACAATCGGCAGGATTTTGTCTGTGATCCGGCTGATTGTGCTGTCAGAAATATCAATATCGTATAATTCACGCATGTGGGATTCAATGTCTCCAGTTGTCATTCCCTTGGCATACATGGAAAGTATTTTTTCTTCCATGTCCTGAGTTACGGTATTCTGATATTTTTTAATCAGCTGAGGTTCATAATCCCCATTACGATCCCTTGGGATTGCCACATCCATATCTCCATAACTGGTGTGCATGGTTTTGCTGGAATGTCCATTTCTACTATTGTCTGTTTCTTTGTTTCGATAGTCATACTTGGAATATCCTAATTCTTCATCCAGTTCTTCATCCAAAGCACCTTCCAAAATGACAGACATCATGTCACGCATGATGCTGTTAACATCGGTGCCATCTTTGATGCTGATATCATTATTTTTCAGATAGTCACGCATCATTTCTCTCATTGCTGCTTTTTGTGGGCTGTCTTTTCTTCTTGCCATAAAAATAACCTCCAAACTGAGTAATTTTATCTTACATCAGTTTGGAGGTTTACACAAACTTTGGGATACTCCTTTTTTGACATATCTGTAATATGTACTCTTACTAATACCAAGCTGTTTCATCAGTTCAAATGGACGTATTTCTCCTGACACCACATTCTGATAATGCTCTGAAAATTCATCAAGCGACATCACCGCTGGTCTGCCGTAATCATCCCATTCTCCACGAGCCTTTTTAGAATCTATACCTTCACGCTGTCGTTTTTCTTTCTTCTCAATCTCTGCCTGAGCCATAGCTGCATATAGCTCTATAAGCATATTATTGATGGTTTCCATCAGCATACGAGCCATAGCATTATCCAGCTTTGATAAATCCATAAGCGTAGTAGGAAGCTCTAGTATTTTTACACGAATACCATTATCCCTGTAATACTGCAATTCCTTTAATGTCTCCTGCTTATTTCTGCCAAGCCTGTCTACCTCAGTAATAATCAACTCGTCACCAGCTCTTAATACATCCTCTTTTAATACCTGATATCTTGGACGATTAAAATTCTTTCCTGTCTGCTGGTCAGTGAATATCTTTTCCAGCTCCAGATTGTTCTGCTCACAATAGGCTGTAATCTCCTTGATACCTCTGTCTAAATGCTGTTCTCTTGTACTTGTTCTGTGATAACCATATCTCTTCATTATTATTCGCTCCTCCTTAGTCCTGAAATGTGTACTTTTTGAAACTACAAAAAAAGGACTGCTAAACAGTCCCGAAATGTATGGATATTCCTTTACGGAACGTCCCGGTATTTGTGTATGCTTTTTGGCACCACATTAATGCAAAATAAGAATAAAAAAATCAGTGGTTTGTAATCATCTTACAAATCACTGAATAATTTTTTCTTAAATATTGTCTATAGCCTACATATTTTCAACTGATTATACTTATCAATATTCAATTTCTTTTATTTATGGCTGAATGTGTTTCTATTAAATTTATTTCTCGCAATATATATAATATGTATAAAATTGAATATCAACTATTTACTGTCCCTCGTTAACAGTTTGTTCCATTTCCTGTTGTGTTTTATACATATCATTAATCCAACCTTTTACTTGATTCTGAGCTAAATTTAAAATCACTATCAATAAAATTGTAAAAATAAATGAAGCAATGACACCAGATAATATTGATAAGCCAAAGTTCTTTACAGATGTTATTCTATCATGTTTCTTAATTTCTTTGCTTAATGCCATTTCAATTTCTTCCTCTGACAACTTCAAATTTCCCTGAAGTGTTGTTTCACTCAACAATGTACTTTCAAATCCTTCAAGTATTTCTTTCGTTGGCTCTTTATTTTCTTTCTTTTTATAGTTCTCAATTACCTCATAGTAGTCTTTATAAAATTTATGGAGTAATATTTTACTTTGCAATTCCGATACATTTTTATTCTTGCAAAAATCCATTATCTGACTGTATGGTGTTTGCATTTATTTTTTCCTCCTGCTATCCATACTTTTAAATCTCTCTTTTCTTAAATTCCATTCCTCCATTAATTGTTCATAATTAGCATATAGTCCAGCATCATTTTTACTTTTTCTCATTTCAAAAAGACTTATCCGATTATCTTCATAAAAATTCCGCATGTAAGAACCAAAATACCTAATAACAACTTCTTCACTTAACACTTCTGTATACACACCTACCGCTAAACATTCGAATAAATTTAGAATAGCCAAAAGCTTATCTTCTCGATTTGGAGCTATATTATTTGTATATTTATTTAGCAGATTCATTTCCTTTGTACAATACTCATATGTATATCTCCTTACATCTTGTTCTCTTGTCCTTCTTTTTTCTCTTCTATAAAAACTAAAAACAAGCATAAAAAAATATAAACCAATAATTAAAACAAGTAGCATACTAACTAATTGCATTGAAACATCCGTCAAATACATATTAAATTATCCTTTCATTTTTTATATTCAAAGCATTATCAATCTATTTTCATATAATCACGCTTTCTGTTTAGGCACAAACTCAATCTTAAGAGCCATTCCCATACCATCTGCTAATCTTTTAAGTAAATTAACAGAAGGATTCCTCGTTCCATTCTCAAGCTTGCTGATATCTGCCTGATTGATGCCTGTTCGTTCAGCTAATTCCTTCTGGGTCATATTCTGAGAAGTACGAGCATCCACTATAGCTCTTATGACATCCATCTCTGGCTGAATAGCTTCATATTCTTTTCTGAACTCATCATCTTTTAGCTGCTTAGAAAGCATATCATCAAATGTTCTCATCCTTCATCACCCTTTCTATGAAATCTTTTCTTCTATCCTTTGCAATCTGAATCTCCTCTTTAGGAGTTTTCTTTGTTTTTTTAACAAATCCATTCGTCAGTATTATTTTTCCCTCATAATAGAAAAAATATAAGACTCTGGTAATATCACTTCCAAATTTACAACGTAATTCAAATATTCCGTCATCCAGATGTTTACTGTAAGGTTCTCTAAGCATATTTCCCTTCTCTTGTAATATACCCAGCAATCCAAATATTTTAGCTCGCATCTTAGGATTAACAGAATCAAGAAACTGCTCTACTGGAACTTCGCCATTTTCTTTTTCATATGCTATCAGTTTAAATTCTGTCATATAATCTCCTTTGTAAATATTATATGGCATATATACCATAATGTCAATTATCCATTTAAAGTAACCATACCGAGCTATTTTTCTAAAAACGTGTAGTAGAGCACTTTTCCAAACGAAAAACGTCTTATTTTCATGATTTGTTTGAATATGTAGTGATGTTGCCGTGACATAATACCATCAATTTTACTAAATCAATTTAAAATGCCTCAACGCGTCCTTAATATACTCCACCTTCTCCTGTGGACACTGCTTCACCTCTGGATTCTCTTTCTTGGACTTATTATAATTCTCACCCATGTCCAGACCACACATCCGCTTTACCTGTGCAATATAAGAAGTATGCACATTCACACCATACTTTTCCTTCACATATTCCTTAATCTTTGAATAAGTAGCCTTTTCCTCTGGTGTGTAATTACTCTCTTCATCAGGCTCCATTGTTACCTCAATTTTCGGTGTATCTTTTTTGAGGGATAATTTAACAACCGTCTCCACATTGGCTGACCATGGAAACATATCAACGCAGCAAGCCCTTTCAACCCGGTATCCATATCCCTGCAGCATCTCCAGATCTCTCGCCAGACTGGTAGGTTTACAGGAGATATAGATCATGCGGTCTACACCGTAATCAATGATCTTCTTCAGTGCTTTTGGATGGATGCCATCCCGCGGAGGGTCAAGCACAATGAAATCCGGCCGGTCACTGATGGTGTCCAGCATTTTCAATACATCTCCGGCAATGAATTCACAGTTGGTCAGTCCATTGAGCTTTGCATTTTCTCCTGCCGCCTTTACAGCCTCCTCCACGATCTCCACACCGATCACTTTCTTTGCCACTGGTGCCAGCATCTGAGCAATTGTTCCAGTTCCGCTGTACAGGTCGAAGATTACCTGATCCTTCGTGTCTCCTACATAGGATCTGGCTGTATCATAGAGTACCTCTGCTCCCAGAGAGTTGGTCTGGAAGAAGGAGAAGGTAGAGATGCGGAAGCGTAATCCCAGAAGTTCCTCATAAAAATATTCCTCTCCGTACAACACTTCTGTCCGGTCACTCTGCACCACGTCTGCCAGACTGTCATTTATCGTATGAAGGATTCCTGCAAAGCTGCCCTCCAGCGGAAGTTTCAGCAATGTCTCCTTCCAGCCTTCCAGATCCACATCCATCTGACTGGTGGTTACCAGTGACACCAGGATCTGACCGGTACGGGCTGCTTTTCTGACTAACAGGTGACGGAGATACCCCGTATGCTGCAGTTTTCTGTAAAATGGGGTTCCCAACTCTGTAAAACAATCAAGCGTTGCCCGCAGGATCTTGCGGAAATCGCCGTCTGTCAGCCGGCAGCCATCCACAGTCACGATATCATAGAAGCTGCCCCGCTTATGCATGCCAAGTGCCAGAGGACCGTCTTTTACTTCATCTCCAAAGGAGAACTCCATCTTATTACGGTAGTCATAATGATTGGGACTTTCCTTAATTCCTTCAAATACATATTCATAACCAAAATCCCGGATTGCGCCATCCAACAGCTCTTTTACCTGTGTTTCTTTCAGGTGAAGCTGCTCCTCATAAGAGAGATTCTGATAGGTACATCCACCGCAGTCGGCAAAATGCGGACATACCGGCTCGCACTCCAACGGAGATTTTTCCAGAACTTCCAGAATCCGTCCCTCTGCCCGGCCACTGCGAACCTTATTCACAGAAAACCGTACCTTCTGTCCCGGCACACCATTTTTCACGATCACCGTCTTGCCATCCACGGTGATATGTCCTTTATTAGGGAATGCGACTTTCTCGATCACTCCCTCAAATACCTGTCCTTTTTTCATGTATGTTCCTTTCTGTCTAAAACCAGCAAAAGCTCCTCCCGTGGGAAAACATTGTCCCTGCAGGAGGAGCTTTTGTCACTGTGTCAGAAGCTTTTACTCTTCTGTATCATCCTCGTCTTCGTCCTCATCATCAAAGAAATCATCGTCGTAATCATCATCGAAGTCTTCATCAAAATCTTCCAGATAATCCGGCGTAAAGAAACGATATACTGCATATGCGATTCCCGCTACTGCTGCTACTGCAGCCACGACGATCAGCACCCACATCAGCACGTTCTGTTTTTTCTCTTCTTCCTTCTTGATATGAAGCAGTTCACTCAGCATTTCATTGGTCTTTGCTGCATTGATGATGTCTTCAACACGGCCCATGGCAGATACCTCTTTTCTGTTTTAATTATGGTTAAGTATATCATACTCTGATAGGATTTGCAATCACCGCACCATTCATACCTTCTTCAATTTTGCAAAGGATGCGAACATTTTTTTCACACCGAACCGTTCAAAATCCACTTTGACTTCATAGTCTCTTCCGCCCTCAGTGATCTCCAGCACGGTTCCTTTTCCGAATTTTACATGAGACACCTGATCACCCACAGTATAGTCCAGCTTATCCGCTTTCACCACTTTGAACTGCTGCGGATCAAACGTCTTTGTCCGGAACGCTTCCTTTGCTTTCTGATAAGATGTATTCTGCGGCACTTCCGGCTTCTTTGGTTCTCTTGGCATCACACTCTTACGCGCCAGCAGCTCTGAGGGGATCTCACGCACAAATCGGGACACATTATTATACTGGGTCTCTCCGCGTACCATCCGGCAGCGGGCGCAGGTGATGGTCAGTTCCTTCATGGCACGGGTGATCCCCACATAACACAGACGCCGCTCCTCTTCGATCTCCTCGGTGGGATCATCTGCCGCAATGGACATATAGCTTGGGAACAATCCATCCTCCATACCAGCCAGATATACATATGGAAACTCCAGACCCTTAGCACTATGAAGCGTCATAAGCAGCACACGGTTGTCTCCATCTTCCACACTGTCAATATCTGCCACAAGAGCTACTTCTTCCAGGAATCCACTTAGATTCGGTTCTTCAGCTCCTTCTTCGTAGGTAACTGCTTTATTGATGAACTCGTCGATATTTTCCAGTCTCGCCTCAGACTCGTCGGTATCTTCATTTTTCAGGTCTTCTGCATATCCGGTCTTATCAAGGATTGCCTGGATCAGATCCTGCATACTCATATCTGCCAGTGACAGACGCATCTCATGGATCAGATGCACAAAGGGCTGGATCTTCAATGCCGCTTTTCCAAGGCCCGGAATCTCACCTGCCTCTTCCAGTGCTTCAAAGAAGCTGATATCTCTGGAATCAGCATAGGCCTGTACTTTTGCAAGTGTTACATTTCCAATCCCCCGCTTGGGAACATTGATAATTCTGCGGACTGCCAGATCATCCTTTCCATTATCGATGGTCTTCAGATATGCCAGAATATCCTTAATCTCTTTTCTGGAATAAAAATTTACACCTCCAACGATCTTGTATGGAATGTTGGCATACAGGAACTTTTCCTCAAAGAGACGGGACTGGGCATTGGTCCGGTAAAGAACTGTAAAATCCTGATATTCTGCTTCCCCTTTCCGCACCTTTTTACTGATCTCCCCGGACACATATTCCGCTTCCTCATAGCCATTCTGGAACTGCTGGAACAGGATCGGCTCACCCTGTTCGTTCTCCGTCCAGAGTGCCTTCTCCTTACGCCCTCTGTTATTGGCGATCACGCCATTGGCTGCATTCAGGATATTCTGTGTGGAACGATAATTCTGCTCCAGCTTTACCACCTTTGCATCTGGAAATACTTTCTCAAAATCCAGAATATTGCGGATATTGGCGCCACGAAACTTGTAAATAGACTGATCATCATCACCGACTACACACAGATTACGGTACTGACGAGCCAGCGTACTGATAAATTTGAACTGCACGGTATTGGTGTCCTGATATTCGTCCACCATGATGTAACGAAAACGGTTCTGATAGTATTCCAGCACATCCGGGCAGCTCTGGAACAGCTCCACCGTCTTCACCAGCAAGTCATCAAAATCCAGCGCATTATTTTTCTTCAATTCCTTCTGATACTCCACATAAGCCTGCGCAATCTTCTCCTGGCGGAAATCGCCTTTCGCCTCCAGCAAAAACTCATTGGGTGAAATATATTCGTCTTTGGCATGAGAGATCACATTCAGAAGCATGCGTTCCTTATAGAGTTTCGAATCCAGCTGTAGCTTCTGACAGACGCTTTTCATCACCGTCTTCTGATCTTCCGTATCATAAATAGTAAAATTCGTATCATACCCCAGCCGGTCAATATACCGGCGCAGGATCCGTACACAGGTAGAATGGAATGTGCTGACCCAGATGCTCTCCGAACCATATCCCACGATCTTATCCACACGTTCCCGCATCTCTCCGGCCGCCTTATTGGTAAATGTGATAGCCAGAATATTCCACGGATTCACTCCGCATTCATCGATCAGATGAGCGATCCGATAGGTGAGTACTCTCGTCTTGCCAGATCCGGCTCCCGCCAGGATCAGAAGCGGTCCATCCACATGCAGCACCGCTTCCTGCTGCTCTCGATTCAATAATTCCAGATCACTCATACTTCTCTCCTCATTTATGCGTCATTTTATGCCTATCTTACCACAAGAACAAGTGTTTGACAATTGATTTCCAGAAGACAGGGATTTATAATGTGAACATTGATTCAGAACCATGCACTTATTTTGCGAATGTGGCTCTGAATCAATATTCGCACCCCCAAAGAAAGGATTTTGCATATGCTGAAAAAAATGAAACGCGCGCTGGCACTTGGTGCTGTTGCGGCTATCGCCTTATTATTCATGGTAACTTTGATCCTGGCTTTTATTGACACAGAGAAAGCCCGGGAACTTCTGATGGCTTCTATTGTCGCAACCATCGTGATCCCCACACTGATCTATGTTTACCTCTGGCTCTTCCAGCTATTTACCAAAAAGAAGGATGACGAAAAATAGCTTCGTTCACATTCTGCTGACTTTTGCATACATTACATTATAATTTTCTGTGCAAAGGGAATGAGTTCATGAAAAAAATTATCTGTATTCTGCTTGCCGCCTCCCTTCTGGTTCTTTCAGGATGCGGCAGCAGCAATTCCGGTACTTCTGATGGAGATGGCACTCTTACGCCTGTCACTTTAAATGAAGTGGCACATTCCATCTTCTACGCCCCACAGTATGTAGCAATTGAAAATGGATATTTTGAAGAGGAAGGGATTGATCTGACTCTGGTGACCGGCTTTGGTGCCGACAAAGTGGCAACTGCCGTAGTCTCCGGTGATGCTGATATCGGTTTCATGGGAAGCGAATCCTCCATCTACATTTATCATCAGAATCCAGATGATTATCTGGTAAATTTCGCGCAGCTTACCCAACGTGCCGGCAACTTTCTTGTCTCCCGTAAACCTGTGGAGAATTTCCAGTGGGATGACCTGAAAGGATCTTATGTCCTTGGTGGCCGGGCTGGTGGCATGCCGGAAATGGTCTTTGAGTTTATCCTGAAAAAACATAATATTGATCCAACGACAGATCTGACCATCGATCAAAGTATTGATTTTGGTTCTACAGCTGCAGCTTTCACCGGAAGCAGTTCTCCGGCAGATTTCACCGTGGAGTTTGAACCAGCTGCCACCACGTTGGAACAGGAAGGTGCCGGATACGTAATCGCTTCTCTCGGTGAGGCTTCCGGTTATGTGCCTTACACTGCTTACAGTGTAAAACAAAGCTATCTGACCGAGCACCCGGATATCCTGCAGGCATTTACCAATGCCCTTCAGAAAGGCATGGATTATGTACAGACTCACACACCGGAAGAGATTGCCAAAGTGATCCAGCCACAGTTCAAAGAGACAGATCTTGATACCATCACAGCCATTGTGACCCGTTATTACGAGCAGGACACCTGGAAAGAAGATCTGATCTTTGAGCAGGACAGTTTTGATCTGCTTCAGAATATTCTGGAAGAAGCCGGAGAACTGCCCGCATGGACGCCCTACGAGGATCTGGTAAATACTGAGTTTGCAGTGCAGGCAGTTCGGTAACATCCATTTCTCCGGAATCTTTTGGTCATCATTTCTACTTTATGTAGTTTTTAATACTATTTCTATTGACAAATATCCTGTGTCGCTCTATAATTAGTTTGATAATCAAAATATTACAGAGGAGAATAATATGAAACCTTTACAAATTGGAGATAAACTGGCAAAACTGCCGCTGATCCAGGGAGGCATGGGTGTGGGAGTCAGTCTCTCACGTCTGGCCGGAGCCGTGGCTCGCGCTGGCGGCATCGGCATCATATCCACTGCCCAGATTGGATTTCAGGAAGCAGATTTCCAGAAAGATACAAAAGCTGCCAATCTGCGTGCTATGGTGGCAGAACTAAAAAAAGCCCGCGACATTGCTGCAGATGCAGACGGCAAATGCCAAGGACTTATCGGATATAATATCATGGTTGCCACGAAGGACTATGCGGATTACGTAAAAACGGCTGCCCACGCCGGCGCCGATGTGATCATCTCCGGTGCCGGTCTGCCGGTAGATCTGCCGGAATATGTGACAGGTACTGATACCAAGATCGCACCTATCGTCTCTTCGGAAAAAGCAGCACGTATCATCCTGAAAATGTGGGATCGTCGATATAAGCGCACTGCAGACTTTGTAGTCATTGAAGGAGCTCACGCAGGCGGACATCTGGGATTTTCCAGAGAAGAGCTGAATCATCTGTACGAACCAGATTACGAGGCTAACTATGATGATGAGATCCGCCGGATCATCACCTGCGTCCATGAGTATGGTGAGAAATATGGTGTCCATATTCCGGTTATCACTGCCGGAGGCATCATGAATGCCAGACAGGTACAGCATGCTTTTGCGCTTGGTGCTGAAGGTGTTCAGGTGGCTACTCCTTTTGTCACAACAGAAGAATGTGATGCTGCTCCTGCCTACAAACAGGCTTATGTAAATGCAAAAAAAGAAGACATCGAGATCGTTACAAGTCCGGTAGGTATGCCGGGCCGGGCGATTCACAATGCCTTTCTTGAAAAAGTTGCACAGCAGAAGGAGCACATCACCCACTGCTTCCGTTGTCTGGAAAAATGTAATCCCACCCAGGCTCCTTACTGCATCACCCAAGCTCTGATCCGTGCCGTAGAAGGTGACGTAGAAAATGGTCTGATCTTCTGCGGGGACAATGTGCAGTATCTTGATCATATCGGAACGGTGGAGGAAGTGGTTCATGCTCTTTTTCCGGAGAGTTAAATAAAATGAGGGACTGTGCCAAGTTGTTGCGCTCTCTCAAAAAAATGTGACGTTTTTTATTTTACATTCTTCTGTGCCTCGATCTGCTCTGCCAGATCTGTCAGATACAGATACCGTTCCATCTTCTCATCCAGGAGAGCTTCCTGTTCTTCCTTCTCCTGGGTGAGTTTACCAAGCTTCACAAAATCTGTAGCGGAAAGATTGATCTGTCGATCCAGCTCTGCAATATGATCTTCAATTCCCGCGATCACAGCCTCAATGGTCTCATAATCTTTCTGCTCCTGCCAGGTAAATTTAAGCTTTTTCTGTCTGACCTTCTCCGTCTTCTCTGAAGCATCCTTCTTCGGTTTCACAGCAATCTCCGGCTCTTCCCACTGCTTCTTTGCCTCCAGATAATCAGAATACCCGCCCTCATACTGTCGCAGAAATCCACCTATCTCAAAAGCAAAGATCCGGTCTACCACTTTGTCCAGAAAATACCGGTCATGAGATACCGTGATCAGAATGCCCGGAAATTTCTCCAGATAATCTTCCAGGATCGCCAATGTCTGAATATCCAGATCATTGGTCGGCTCGTCCAGGATCAAAATATTCGGTGCCTCCATCAGCACCTTCAGAAGATAAAGTCTTCTCTTTTCTCCACCGGACAACTTACCGATCAGAGAATACTGAAGTGTTGCGTCAAACAAAAATCGCTCCAGCATCACAGAAGCCGACACCATGCCATCCTCCGTCTTCACATATTCCGCCGTATCACGGATATAATCAATAACCCTCTGAGACGGGTCCAGGGATTCATTTTCCTGTGAAAAATAACCCAGTTTTACAGTAGGGCCAAGGATTACCTGACCTTCGTCCGGCTCTTCGATCCCCATGATCATCTTCATCATGGTTGTCTTTCCACATCCATTGGCTCCCACAAAGCCGATTCTGTCCTGTCTGCGGAACGCATAGCTGAAATCATGGATCAGTTCACGTCCTCCAAATCCCTTGGAGATATGTTCTAATTCCAACGTCTTTTTTCCAAGCCTTGATGAGACCGTATTCACTTCTACCTTCCCATCCTGCACCGGCGCCTTTGTTGTATTTTTCAGTTCCTCATATCTCTGAATATGAGCTTTCTGCTTGGTGGATCTGGCTCTGGCTCCCCGCTTCATCCACTCCAGCTCAATACGCAGGATATTCTTATTTTTCTGATAGGTTGCCAGTTCCATATCTTCCCTGGCAGCCTTTGCCTCCAAAAATCCTTCAAAATTCGTCTGATAGTTATAAAGTTTACCTTTGTCAATCTCCACGATCCGGTTGCAGACTCGATCCAGAAAATACCGGTCGTGGGTCACCATCACCAATGCTCCTTTACGCCGGATCAGCGTCTGTTCCAGCCACAGGATCATATCGCTGTTCAGATGGTTGGTAGGCTCATCCAGCAGCAAAATATCGCAGGGTGCCATCAATGCTGCAGCCAGTGCCACTTTCTTTTTCTGTCCGCCGGACAGATGGTCGATCACTTCATTTTCATCCAGAAATCCCATCTGATTCAGCATGGCCTTGCTGTCACCTGCGATACTCCATTCATTATCCTCTGTCTTATTGGCAGTCACTACATAATCATAGATGGTCATGCCCTTTGGAAATTCAGGATTCTGTGGCAGATAACGCACATACACCTTGTTGCCGCGCACCACTTCTCCCTCATCTGGCTCCTCCACTCCTGCAAGAATCCGTAAGAGCGTGGATTTTCCGGTTCCATTGATACCAACGATTCCTACTTTATCTTTCTCTTCAATGCTGAAATCCGCCCAGGTAAACAGTTCTTTATCCGTATAATGTTTGGTCAGCTCCTTCGCTGTTAATAAATTCATGTTTGCTCCTTCTATCTTGTTCCATGTATAAAAAGAGCCGCCGCTTCTGGCGGCAGCTCCTGCTTATGCTTCAAAATCCTGCTCATGCAGCAGACGATAGCCTTCTTCGTCCACGTTCTTTCCGGTGATCTTTGCAAACAGCTTGCGGACACCACCTTTTTCCGAATGTTCGATGGCTGCGTCTACCATGTCTTTCACCTCTGCCACTGATACCCGGTGATCGTTCGTCTGACCATTTCCAATCCGGTCATAAAGTGCCAGCACGGCAAATTCATCATAAGAGAATCCCAGCTCTCTTGCATAAGATTTTGCAAATGCAATCAATTCATCATTCGTAAATACCGGAATATCTACCTTGTACTCAAACTTGGATGCCAGATTGGAATTCTTGTGAAACAGTCTCTGGATCTCTGCCTTCTGGTCTTCCAGTATGATCAGAAGACCTCCTGTATCACCCTCCATGGCCAGACTCAGTGCCATCATAGACGCATCAGACAAGCCTCCTGCTTTCTCAATGATCAGCGCTCCGCCTTTCAGCTTTCCAAGTGTCTCATAGATATCTCTGGTGTTCAGCTTCTTTCCGCTGATCTTGGCAAGTCTGCTGCTTTCTACACGCTGCAGCTTCTGTAATGCTTTTACAATATCAATGGCAAGCGTTGTCTTTCCATTGCCGCTTTCTCCGGTAACGACCACATTTCCGCAGGCAGAGTTTACTTTGGAAGCCCCAGCCTGTCCCTTAAACAAAGAGGCCAGCTGCTCACCAACTCCACGAACTGCCGTAAAATAAGCAAAGATCTTTGCCTGTTCTCTAGTCAGATGACCTTCCTTGATGGTCATATCAGCAACTTCTCTCGCTAATGACTTTTCAAGCTCCTGAATCATATTCATGGAACCAGTCTCAGAAGTAATCTTTTCTTTGTTGCTATTCGCCGGCTTTGTCTTCGGTTCACTTTCTACCATCTCATGATCCGGCTTGGCTGCATAGACAATGTCTTCCGGCACTGACAGTTCCTGGATTGTCAGATCCTCTGCTTCATCCAGATCATCCAGCGCATCAATATCTTTTGGAAGATCGTCCTCAGTCACCACCGCATTGACCTGCTTCTGCTCTTCATCAAGATCTTTCAGAATCTGCTGTACATCCTCTGGAATATCATCCGATGTACCAGAAATCAGTTTTACAAGCTCTGCAGTTTCCTGACGGACTTTTTCCTTCCGCGCTTCCTCTTCCGGCTCCTTTGCTTTCAGAGCAGCCGCTGTCTCGCTCTTCTTATTGTCCCACTCCTGAAGGATCTTGTCGATCTCGATTCTTCCAGTGATCTGCTTGATGAGCTGCGGCTCTTCCGGTTCCGGTTCGATGTCCTCGACAACTGGTTCTGGCTCCGGCTCCTCAATAACCGGTTCTGGCTCAATCTCCTCAACAACCGGTTCTGGCTCGATGTCCTCGACAACTGGTTCTGGTTCGATCTCCTCGACAACTGGTTCTGGCTCGATCTCCTCGACAACTGGTTCTGGTTCGATCTCCTCGACAACTGGTTCTGGCTCGATGTCCTCGACAACTGGTTCTGGCTCGATCTCCTCGACAACTGGTTCTGGCTCAAGCTCTTCCGGCATCAATTCTTCCATCTTTAATTCTTCTGGTTCCAACTCTTCCATCATCAATTCTTCCGGCTCCATGGATTTCTCCACCGGTTCCGGCTCAATAATCTCTTCTATAGCTGGAATATCCGGCACCGTCAGTTCTTCCGGCTCAATGGACTTCTCCACTGGTTCCGACTCAACGGACTCCTCCACTGGTTCCGGCCCAATCTCTTCTACTTCAGGAATCGTCAGCTCTTCTGTGGCTCCCAGCCCCAGATCTGGAACATCAATATCTCCCTCATCCTTCTGAAGCATCTCATCCAGGTTTGCTGCCAGTTCCGCCTGAAGATTGATAGTGCTGAATTTATCTGTATTTACACTTACTTCTCTCTCTTCGTAGTCATCTTCTCCCACGTTTACAGATGCGCCTGTCTGATAACGATGATCATATTTATCCTGCTGCACAGGAGTCAGCGGCTCATATTTCATCTTCAGCTCCATGGCCTTTGTCACATACTCGCCTTCGCTAAACCAGAGAATCAGCTCATCGCACTCACGGACACAGTCTTCCTGCATCCCGGCCTGGTCATAGAGAGATGCCAGCTCATAGGCCCATTTCTCCTGATATTCATGAGTCTTATATTCCTTCAGGGTCTTGATCTGATCGTCCAGACTGGATCCACGCTCCCGATAAATCTGATACTTCAAGATATATCGGCTCTGATCATGAGGTGCAGCCTTTACAAATTCCCGATAAAGTTTGATTGCTTCCTCAAAATTATGAGTTCTGGTAGCAATCTCCGTCATCTTATAAAGAAGCATTCTTCCCACCGGTGCGCGGTCATAAGCAATATTAAGAATCTCCATACAGTCCTCATACCGTTCAACGGCCTCGTAAAGATCCGCTACAATATAAAGCATATTCAGATTCTTGACCCGGCGCCAGTCAATGGTATCCGAAATCTTGACTGCTGTCTGATAATCTTTCTTTTTTACGAGTTTTTCTATTTGCTCCGCTTTCAGGCGATATTCATACTTATCCAATAAATTTCCCTCGTTTCCTTATACTTCCGGGATTCTGGAACATGCAACTGCCAGTGCTCCGTCTCCAATATGGCACGCAACACTTAAAGACAGCTCATTAACAATAATTTCCGGGTATCCTGGGAATTCTTTTTCCAGTTCCGCCTTGAATTCCAGTGCCATCGCTTCATTATTTGTATGAGCAATGGCCAGCTTCATGGGCGATCCTGCAAACCGGTTCTCCAGATCATTTCTTATGGCATCGATCATGGTTTTCTTTGCAGCACTCATAGTACGCACTTTAGAAAATGCATCCAGCTTCTCACCATGGATCTGCAGTACCGGTTTCAGACGCAGCATGGTTCCAAGAGCCGCTGCTGCCGGTGTGATACGTCCACCTTTTTTCAGATATTTCAGCGTCGTTACCGTAACATAGATGCTGGACTCCAATGCTTCTTCTTCCAGTTTCTTGCAGATCTGCTCTGCATTCATGCCAGCTTCCGCAAATGCTTTTGCATCTTCTACAGAATAAAGCTGTGTCACAGAGATTCTCTGATTGTTGACAACCTGTACTTTTCCATCGTAATCATCCGCCAGCATCTTAGCAGTCTGGCAGCTTCCGCTCAAACCGCTGGACATAGGGATGTGTACAATCTCATCATATTCTTTCAAAAGTTCATCCCACAATTTCATCACCGAATCCGGGGATGGCTGAGAAGTAGATACATCTGCATCTTCCTCAAGAAATTTATAAAACTCATCCGGAAACAGATCGATTCCATCCAGATATTCTTTTCCATTGATCAGAAATGGCATAGGAACTACATAAATTCCCATTTCTTTTGCCTGTGTCTGACTGATTCCACTATTACTGTCTGTCACTATCGCAATCTTACTCATACATGAACCTCTTTTATAATTTTTCCCAACAAAAATAGCAATGATAATGATTCCGGCTTCCCACGGGTACAAAATTCTGTGCTCCGCAATAACCACAGCGGATCCGTTCCATACCATTCGGAGTAACTGTCTCATAATCGCCACGGCCACCGACTCGATCCGGCTTTCCTTTGGAATATGCCGCCTCATAAGTACATGCCTGACTGGATGCCCTTGACCGGGTCTTCAAGGCTTCCTCTTCCCTCGTCAGCTTCTGTCTGCGCGGCTTATTCGGAACTGCAGTTGCCTTTCTTGGCTTGCTTATCGTCCTTGCCTGTCTTACTTCTCTTTGTGCTTCTTCTCTCACCGCAGCAGCTGAAGGTGTTCTCTGGATCGGTCGTTCGGATGTTCTGTCTTCTTTTGTCTTTCTGACATTCTTTTTGCTCCAGACAGACAGTCCCCAGATCAGGATCATCGCTAAAAATATTTCCATCTTGTTTTCCTCCTGCGGTTCTATTTGTGCAAAACACACACTCTTCCTTATTATAGCAAAATCAAGCACAGAAAACAAGAATGGCAGAAACCTTTTTATAGGTTTCTGCCATTCAATTAAGCGCAGTAGATAGGGGAATCGAACCCCTGTTTCCGCCGTGAGAGGGCGGCGTCTTAACCCCTTGACCAATCTACCATATTTTCTTATCGAAAGCATCTTTCGCTTGCCGACTTGGATACTATAACACAACATCTGACACTTTGCAAGCATTAATTTTTATTTTTTTATAATTTTTTGTATAGTTTTTTTTTTAATGCGCATACTGGTGAAAAAGGAGTGGTTCTTTATGGATTATATCAACGCATTCTGGGTCGGTGGTCTGATCTGTGCCCTGACTCAGATCCTGATGGAAAAAACAAAGCTGATGCCCGGCCGGATCATGGTCCTTCTGGTGTGCAGCGGGGCTGTTCTGGGTGCAGCCGGGCTCTATGAACCTCTGCTTGATTACGCAAAGGCCGGAGCAAGCGTCCCTCTTCTTGGATTTGGAAATGTACTCTGGGAAGGCGTCCACGATGCTGTACAGGAAGAAGGTCTCTTAGGCATCTTCAAAGGTGGTCTCACTGCCGGTTCTGCCGGAACCTGTGCCGCTCTGGTCTTCGGTTATCTCGCCAGTCTGGTCTTTGATTCCAAGATGAAAAAATGACAGAATAAAATCCCGGAAGATTTCCTACTAATAGAAATTTCTTCCGGGATCTTTTTTATCCATTCAGGCTGCCTGCTATGCGGTATAACTGCCCTGACGGAAAATTACATTTTTATAACGATCAAGTACGCACAGAAGCACGGTTCCCATAATGCTTGCAGTCAGAATCTCGCCTATTCCAACTGTTCCCATCAGAAATGGAATCGGAAGCGGCTCACCGTATCCATATTTCAGCACCCACGGAATCACCAGAGCATTCAATACTACCGGCGGAACAGATGCCAGATATTTACTCTTACTCCGAAGCATCCATGTCAGATATGCAGCCACCAGAGTGGTCAGACTTCCGGCAATCACATCCAGCATAATACCGCCACCCAGCATGTTGGCAATCAGACAGCCAATAAACAGCCCAGGAATCGCAGCAGGTGTAAAGAACGGCAGTACTGTCAGTGCCTCAGCCACACGAGTCTGGATCGCACCATAACTGATCGGCTCAAATACCAGACATAATACCACATAGATCGCAGCGATCATCGCCGCCTGTGTCATAAAAAGTACCTTGTTTGTTTTCATATTCAGTTCTCCTTTAGTTTTGTTTTACGAGTGGAAGGTCACGAACACTCGATTCATTTTCGCGCAGCAATGAGTCAGGCAGCCATGCTTTCATAGATATCTGACGAATGCCGCGGAGGCATATACCACAGGTATATGACCTACGCCGGAAATCGGCGAAAGCCCTGTAAGACCTTGTTTTTATGGGCTTTTAACGGACGCAAGTATAGCATACTCAAAATAAAAATGCAAGCGCTTCTGCTGCAAAGCGTACACAAAAAAACTCAGGAACAATCTGTTCCTGAGTTTTTAGCAGTAGATAGGGGAATCGAACCCCTGTTTCCGCCGTGAGAGGGCGGCGTCTTAACCCCTTGACCAATCTACCATATCCATCAGCTCTCACGCGCTGACCTGTACACTATAACATAGCTTTCGACAGATTGCAAGCACTTTTTTGTGTTTTATTGTATTTTTTTGTAAATTGATAATTTAAAATTAACATGTTATATTAAGTACATATGGAAAATAACTGCACCGCAGTCTTCAGAAAGGAGAATTTCCATGAATATGATAGAGACAGCCAAAGAACTGGGATTTTCAGGTGCTGCTGTCATTGATACCGCGCAGCTTGTATTTATGCCAGAATATCGGGTCTTCTGTGAAGAAAATCTCTGTGGAAACTACGACCTGAACCCGGCTTGTCCGCCGGAGAGCGGCACCGTGGAAGAAATGAAAGCCCATGCCCTGACTTACGAAAAAACGCTGGTCCTTCAGACTACTCAGGGCGGACAGATGGATTACAAAAAGGCAAAGCTTGCCCACAATCATCTGACAGAGGAACTTGCGGATAAAATAAAGGCCGCCGGATACGACGACCTTCTGCTTATGACTGCCGGACCTTACAAAGGCAATTCCTGCCTGTCCGCCTATTGCATCAACGCCCAGATGATGGCGGATGCCGCAGGCATGATCTGCTGGAATGACGATGATAAAGTCCGTTATTTCTCACTTATTTTGTTCAATCCATCGTAAGACATGGCGCTCCATTATTTTTCAAGAAATACGCCGATCTTACCTAAATCTTCACTGATCAGAACCTTCCGGAAGTCCCCTTTCTCAGCAAAGCCGACTTCCAGCATCTGATCAAAGACGGTCTTCAATGGCTGGTAGAATCCGTCGATATCCAGAAGCACACATGGCTTGTCCTCAATGCCAAGTCTTGCCAGAGAGATCACATCGGTGATCTCATCCAGCGTTCCCGGTCCGCCCGGCAATGCCACATAGGCATCCGAAAGTTCGATCATCTTCGCCTTCCGTTCCGCCATATCTTTTGTCTCAATATAAGCTGTCAGACCCGGATGACGCCTCTTCTGGATGGATTCCACCGCCGGGAGGACACCCGTCACCGTTCCACCATGCTCCAGAACCGCATCTGCAACGATTCCCATCAGACCACCCTGTGCACCACCATATACCAGTGTATGTCCATGCTCACCGATCCATGTCCCCAGTGCTCTGGCGCCTTTTTCAAACTGCTCCTTATTTCCAGAAACAGATCCACAATAAACCGCAATATTCATGCTCCATCTTCCTTTTCCCAAAAGCCTTACATGGAGATCCAGCCAAATGCATTTGCCACAGAGCTTGCCAGAATGATCGCTGCAAAGATCGGACACAGATATTTGATCATAAAATTAAAAATAGCTTTTCTGCGGAATTTATTTTCTCCATGCATCACTTCTTCTTCGATGCCATTCACACCAATGACTCTGGACACCAGCAGACAGATCGCAATAGCCGCGATCGGCATCATCACAGAGTTAGTCAGGAAATCAAAGAAATCCAGGAACTGCATACCGATGATCGTCACCCCTGCCAGCGGACCATATCCAAGAGAAGAAAGGCTTCCAAGCGCGATCACGATCACTCCGATCAATACCGTTGATTTTTTACGGCTCCATTTCAGTTCATCCTCGAAGGTAGATACTGCACTTTCTGTCAGTGCAATAGAACTTGTCAGTGCAGCAAACAGCACCAGTATAAAAAACATTACTCCGACAAGAGTTCCCAGCCCCATATTTTCAAATACCTTCGGAATGGTAATGAACATCAGCGCCGGACCTGCCTGCAACGTATCCGGGTCTCCGC